>Ga0209676_1000119_pt1 | contig 201094 bp, 189 predicted proteins | sample AraplaCvi_mLB_r2_FD_184282 | JGI IMG/M metagenome (GOLD analysis project Ga0209676, IMG submission 184282) | Arabidopsis root microbial communities from North Carolina, USA - plate scrape MF_Cvi_mLB_r2 (SPAdes) (version 2) | ecosystem: Host-associated > Plants > Roots > Endosphere | place... | reverse complement strand
CCAATAGGTCCGCAGTCCTCGGTTTTGGTAGCGCTTCGACGCCACGGCCGACCTCCCTCGATCATCAGGAGCCCGACATGGTTCGCCTCATGGAAGGAGAACAAGAGTGCAACAACCGGACGCAAACGGAGGAAGCGCGGGTAAGGCAAGATAAAGCACCGGCGCCATCCCTGCGGTCCCGTCGCCTCAAGGCCTTGTCTGCACATCGTTTTCTTGATTGGCGACATGGCGCCATGCGGACGGGCTTGGCGCCATGAAGGGCCTAAATCACTGACGTGAAAAGACAATTCGTAGCGCCAATTTCGGTGGCCGGCGCGATCGGTCATAGGGCTGGCGGGAGAGTCGCCATGGTCCAGAACGACGATTTCGAGCCACGCCTGGGCAAGCCCCGGGCGCTGGGCTCCAAGCAGGGCAAGAGCTACCTGTCGCGGGTCCTGCGCTCGGCCATGCTGGCCAGCGGCGGCGCCTTCGGCAAGGCGCCGCGCAAGACCAGGTTCACCGGGGCGCGGATCGGCAAAGGCGCCGGCGTCGCACAGGTTCTGGCCGCCCGCGACCGGCTTTCCGCCTATCGCGCCCGCCGGGTGATCGTGAAGTTCTCGATCCCCAGACTGGCCGGCAAGGGCCTGGCCGCGGCCCGCGCCCACATGCGCTATGTGCAGCGCGATGGTGTGACCCGCGGCGGCGCGCCCGGCCAGCTCTATGACGCCGCCTCCGACAAGGCCGATGGCCGCGCCTTCATCGACCGCGCGCAGGCCGGCGACGACGCCCGGCAATTCCGCTTCATCGTCTCGCCCGAGGACGGCGCCGAGTATGAGGATCTCAAGCCCCTGACCCGCCGCCTGATGGCGCGGATGGAAGCCGACCTCGACACCAAGCTCGATTGGGTGGCCGTCGATCACCACAACACCGGCCACCCCCACACCCACATCATCGTGCGCGGACGCGACGACCAGGGCCGGGAACTGGTCATCGCCAAGGACTACCTCACCCAGGGCCTGCGCGAGCGCGCCGCCGAGCTGGTGTCGCTTGATCTGGGGCCGCGCGCCGACCACGAGATCGAGGGGCGGCTGCGGCGCGAGGTCGATCAGGAGCGGCTGACGAGCCTGGATCGGGGCCTGCTGCGCGACGTCGACCAAGAGGGCCTGGTCTCGCCGCGCCATGTCGATCCGCTGCTCTATTCGGTTCGGGCTGGGCGGCTGCAAACCCTCGCGCGCCTGGGTTTGGCGCAGGAGGGCGCGCCCACTCGGTGGCGTCTTGCCCACGGTCTGGAGGACACCCTGCGCCGCATGGGTGAGCGTGGCGACATCCAGAAGACGCTGTACCGGACGCTGGAAGCGGGCGGCGTCGCGCGCGCCCCGACCGACCAGGTCATCTACCAGCCGGCGGCGCCGGACGCCCGCCCGCTGGTCGGCCGTCTGGTCGCGCGCGGCCTGTCGGACGAGCTGAAGGATCGCCACTACCTGGTCGTCGATGGCGTCGATGGCCGCGCCCACTATGTCGAGATCGGCCGGGGCCCGGCGGTCGAGCCTATCCCGGAGGGCGCGGTGGTGGCGATCGCGCCGCGTCCCGTCGAGCCTCGGGCCGTCGATCATACCGTGGCCAGGATCGCCGCCGTCAACGACGGCCGCTATAGCCTCGACCTGCACCTGGCCTCCGATCCGACCGCTTCGGCCGCCTTCGCCCAGGCCCACGTCCGCAGGCTCGAGGCCTTGCGTCGGGGTCGCGCCGGGGTCGAGCGCCAGGACGACGGGACCTGGATCATCGCCGCCGACCACGTCGAGCGGGCCGGCGCCTACGAGAAGAGGCAGGCCCAGGACGCGCCCGTCGTGGTTCGCACCCTGTCGGCTCAGCGGCTCGACCAGCAGGTCGGCGCGGTCGGCGCCACCTGGCTTGATCGCGAGCTGATCGCCGAGACGCCTGAACCGCTGCGTGACGCGGGCTTTGGGCGCGAGGTTCGCCAAGCGCTGGTTCAGAGGCGCCAATGGCTGATCGAACAAGGCCTGGCGCAGCAGGAGCAGGACCGGGTGATCTATCGCGCCGGCCTCCTGACCCGTCTGCAACGCCGCGACCTGATCGCGGCGGCGCAAGGGCTGGCCCGCGAGACGGGGTTGGGCTTCTCCGAGGCGCGGACGGGGCAGCGGGTCGAGGGCGTCTATCGGCGCGCGGTCGAGCTGGCCAGCGGCCGGTTCGCGATGATCGAGCGCAGCCGCGACTTCACGCTCGTGCCGTGGCGCCCGGCGCTGGACGGCCACGAGGGCCGCGCGGTGTCCGGCGTGCTGCGCGAGGCCGGCGTCAGCTGGACGATCGGACGTGGGCGGGGCGGCCCTTCGGTGTCATGACCGGCGTCGCTGACTATCCGGCGTTCCTCGACACGCTCAAGGCGCGGGTGCGCTCGGCGCGACTAACGGCGGCCGTGGCCGTCAACCAGGAACTGATCCAACTCTATTGGTCGATCGGGCGTGACATCGTCGAGCGCCAGCGCCGGGAGGGATGGGGCGCCAAGGTCATTGATCGCCTCGCCGCCGACCTGCGCGCGGCGTTTCCGGAGATGGCCGGGTTCTCGGCGCGAAACCTCCGCTACATGCGTGATTTCGGGGCCGCCTATCCGGATCTTGAATTTGTGCAGCAGGCTGCTGCCAAATTGCCCTGGGGCCATCACATCGTCCTGCTGGGTCCGCGCGGCGAGGATGAGCGCCGGTTCTACGTGCGCGCGGCCGTCGAGCAGGGCTGGAGCCGCAACGTCCTGGTCCACCAGATCGAGAGCGATCTCTATCGCCGCCAGGGTCCGGCGCTGACCAATTTCGAGACCACCTTGCCGGCGCCGCAATCGGCCCTGGCCGCGCAACTGGTCAAGGACACCTACGCTTTCGATTTCCTCGGCCTGGCGCCGGACTTGAGCGAACGCGACCTGGAGCGCGGCCTGATCGAACAGGTCCGCGCCCTGATCATGGAGTTGGGCAAGGGGTTCGCGTTCGTGGGCAGCCAGTACCCGCTCGAAGTCGGCGGCCAGGACTACCGGCTGGATCTGCTTTTCTACCACCTGCGCCTGCGCTGCTACGTGGTCATCGAGCTGAAGGTGGAAGCCTTCAAGCCGGAGTTCGCGGGTAAGCTGAACTTCTATCTCTCGGCCGTGGACGACCAGCTACGCCACCCGCACGATGGGCCGTCGATCGGCATCATCCTGTGCAAGACCCGCAACGCCGTGATCGTCGAATACGCCCTGCGCGATAGCCGCAAGCCCATGGGCGTGGCGACCTACACCGTGTCGCCGGCCCTGCCCAACCAACTCGCGCAGGCTCTGCCGACCCTGGAAGAACTGGCCGGAAAGCTTGGGATCCCGCCGCCCTAGATTGCCTTACCGGCCAGGAACGCCGGGATGGTCTCATAGGTCGGCATCGGGTCGGTGTCCTTCTGGATCAGAGTCCGAGACCAGAGGACGCCGGTTTCGTAATGGGAGCGGCAGACCAGTTCGCCGTCGATCTCCAGCCAGTGGGTGGCTTCGGGCATGAGCGCGCGGGGCAGCGGATGGCGGGCGTGCGGGTTGTGAAAGACTTCTAGTTCCGCGCACCACGGTTCGCGCCGTTGCGGCCACAAGGCCTGGTAATCGTCACTACGCACGTCCAGGCAGAAGGGGACGCCGTCGAGCGCGCCGTCCGCGCGGTCGAAGAACTTGCCGTAGCGCACATACCGTAGGCCCTCGATCGGCGCGCCGGCCGAGGCCATGACCCGATTGAATTTCCCGATCGTGCAGGCGTTGGTGAAGATGATCGCCGACAGCTCGGCGTGGTCGCCGTTGCGGAAGAGGCCGGCGGGAAACGCGCTCTTGCCCCGAAGCTTCGAGACGCTGGTGGCGACGGCCACGCGTTTTCCATCGACCTCCTCGGCGCGCGCGACCACGCCATAGAGGTACCCGATCAGCGCCTCGCGGCTCCAAACCATCGAGCTCGGGGCATGGAAGTCAGCCAGGGCCAGCGCGAAGGGCTTGCCTGCCACATGCGCCTGCTGGTCGTAACGTCGGTCGATCTTGCTGCCGAGCGTCTTGGCGAACCGCAAGGCGGCCGCGCCGTGGAAGAGTTCGTCCAGGTCGTCGGGCTGGACGGTGGGCGTGGCGTTGACGTGCTCGAAGCGCTCGGTGGGATTGGCGGTGACGGCCTCGACCCAGGCCTCGCCGCCCAACCGATTTTGCACGCGAAAGTCCGGTGACTCTTCAGGCTGGGTGACAAGCAAGCCCTGTTCCCGGAAGGAGGCGAGCAGTTGGGCTTCCCAGAGCCGGGTGTGAAAGTTCTCGGTCTGGCAGTCGGCGGCCCAGTTTCGATCGGGTTTGGGCAGGGCCAGGTAGAGTTCGTTGAGAAGGCGCGCGGCGTTGATGTGGCTGGGCTGCGCCAGCAACTTGAACATCTCGCTGGGCTCCTTGCCCTTCAGGTCGAACAGGCCGGGCCGGCGCGGCGCGCCCGACGGTACCTTCACGGCCGCGGCGCCGGTTTGAAGGACGCTGTCGGCTTGGGCGCGCGCGTCTTCGAGCGTCGCCAGGTCCTTTCGGTCCAGCACGATCGCCCAGACACGGTCCTCGCGCCGTCGCATCGCCACGACGCCAAATATATTGGTGTCGACGTGACGGGTGATGACCGCGAACGCTTCGTGATCTTCGGCCCGCCAGGTCTCGACCGGGATGTCGTCGCCAAAGCCGTGCCCGCGCGGCAGGGCCAGGGCGTAGATGTCGAACAGGCTCCAGGCCAACGGTGTCATTGGTCGGGGATGAGGTCGTAGGCGTATTGGCAGCGGGCCAGCACGTCCGTGGCGGCATAGAGATCGCCGCGATTGTTGAGCCGGCCGGCCTCCGAGACCAGATGCAGGTTCTTTCGCGGTCGGGAGCAGACGACGTAGAGCAGCTTCTTGGCGCTTTCTTCGTCGCCGCCGAAATGCGGCACCATACCTTCGAGCATCGCGAAGGCGATCACGGTGTCGAACTCCGCGCCTTTGACGCTGTGGATGGTGGAGATCGTGATCCCCGTTCGGCTGGCGAACACGCGTCTGAACATGGCGATGTCGCCGACACCCTGAACGCCGGCCTCCTCCAGGCGCTCGATCTGGGTCTGCGACCGCGCGAAGAAGGTTTCGTAGTGCTCGGCCAGGGCGGGGTGCTGATCGATTTCAAGACCCACCCCAAGGCAGAAATCATCGAAGAACAATCGCAGATATTCGAGCCCGTCCTGGACGTCGATGGCGATCGAATTGCAAAGGCGCAGCAGGTCGCGGCGCGAAATGGCCGACACGTCGACGCCGGCGTGCTGGAGTTCCGAGAGCACCTCGCCCGCCCATTTCACACGACGCACATAGAGCCGGGGCGAGGGTTCGCTTAGGGCGAGACGCGCCACCTTGAACCAGAAATTGTCTTGGTCCCGAGCGAAGGGCGCCATGCCAGGCCCATCGAAACTGTATTCGGGCAACGCCCCGACGAGGCGGCGGGTCAGCGCCGCCAAGGGGATCCACCATGGGCCCACCACGCAGATCTCGTGCGGCGCGATCCCCAATTCTTCGATGTTGTAGCGGATGAGCCGGACGATCTCGTCCTCAAGGTCCCGATGGTTGGTCTCCTGGTCGAAGGAGATCAAACTCCGGTAGTCGCGCTCCTTGCCCTCCGCGACGATTTCGGCTGGCCAGACGTGATAGTTGGAGAAGTAGCCGACAATCCGCGCCGAAGAGCGATAGTTGATCGACAGGCCCATTTCCGCGAGGTCGAGGTTGGAGCGACGCGCGAACTCGGCGCACGTCATCGCGTAGCCGCCCATCGACCCGTAGATCGCCTGGTTGGGATCTCCGACCAGAAAGGCGCGCGCCTGGCCTTGGGCGGCGCGGAGAATGGACGCCAGGATCGCGTACTGGATCTCCTTGGTGTCCTGAAATTCGTCGACTAGCACGAACTTGAACAGCGAGCCCAACAAGGTCGCGATGGACGGATGGGCCTCGACCAGCTCGTAGGCGAAGCGAAGGATCATCTCGAAGTCGATGCGATGCTCGGCGCCGAGTTCGGCCCAGTATTCCTCTAGGACCGCCATGGCCCCCGGACGAAGCCAGTCGGGCGTGCCGTCAAGCTGGCACCCGTCGGTCGTGAAATAGTAGTTGCAGTTTCTCGGCAGGATCCGCGGCTGCCGCTGCTGGCCAAGCTCGCCCAGTCGACGCTCGGTCTCGTGCTGATCGACGATCCGAAATCCATGCTGCAGATGCTCGTGATAGATTCCGTAAGGGCGCAGAATCCAGTCCAGGCAGAACGAATGGATCGTGCCGATCCAGAGACGATCAGTGTTGACACCTAACCGCTCGATGCGCTCCTCGATCTCCTCGGCCGCACGGTGGGTGTAGGTGATGGCGACCACCCACTGCTTGTCGGAGTCCAGTCGGGAAAGCTCCAGCGCGATCTTGTAGGTCAGGGCGCGGGTTTTGCCGCTGCCCGGACAGGCAACCAGGAAGACGTTGCCGTCGTGCTCGATCGCGTCGACCTGCTCGTCGTTGAGATCGCCCTTCTGCCAGACGAAGGTCACCCCGCGTATCCCAGGACAGCGATGAGCACGTCGCCGGGAAAGGCCTGGACAATGGCTTCTCGCAGGGCGGGCGCGTCAATCTCGTTGGTCAGATAGGCTCTGGCTTGGGCGCGGACGCCGGCGATCAAGTTTCCGTCGACCAGCCCAAGGTCGATCATGTCCGGATCGTCCAGCAATTTCATCCGGTGCTCGACCATGTTCGCGATCACCGCTCGGCTGGGCCGTTGAGCCGTGAAAATCGCTTCCAGCAGATAGTCCGGGATGCGGGTGGTCGAGTTCACGCGCTTGGCGATCTGGATGGCCAGCCATCCTTTGCCAGCGGAATCGGCCATGGTCAGCACGCGTTTGCCGTAGCGAGCCAGGTCGTTGGATCTCAGATCCGCCGTCGCCGCCTCGATCGTCGCGGCCTGACTGTAGACGGCGCCGATGGTCTCGACGACGGTCTCGACGTTTCCGGCGGTGATGAAATCGACCTCGAACGTGTGTGGCGCGTAGTGCGTGGAGAGCCACCGATTGCCATCCGCGAAGGCCGTCAGGCGAGCGCGCCGCGCGACGCCGGCTTGCTGCGCGCCGATAGCCTTCTCCTTGGCCTTCTTCTGGGCGTCGGTGTCGGCCGCGTTGGGCGCGGTGTCGAAGAAGGCCGCATCAAGGTCGGTGACGATCGCGCAGCGCTTTTGGATCCGTGCGTCGTTGAACAGGACGGCGACGTTTTCGAAGCCGGTGCTGCGTATGTTGATCAGGCTGACGCCAAGCTCATCCAGGCTCACGCCCAGGACCTCCTTGACCATGGCCGGGACAAGAATTTCCTCGGCGTCCCCTTCGACGAGGACCACGCTTTTCGCAAACAGAAGATTGCTCCGGACCGCGTCCAGATAGCGCTGGATGCCTCGGATTTCCGGCGCGGCAAGGCCCGCCGCGGGCTGATAGATCTCACAGCGGCGTTCGACGCGGCCGAGGATGTTGACGTTTTCGACGTTGCTGACTTCAGAAATGTGCGTCGAATGGGTCGAGTAAATCACCTGCGTGTCCGGATAGGTCAGCCGGTCGAAGAGCGTCTTCTGGATGTGGGTGTGGATATGGGCTTCCGGCTCTTCGATGAGCAGGAAGTTGGCGAACGCCTGCTTGGTCCGCTGGTATTTGAACTCAAGGAGCTTGAGCGTCAGATAAATCAGGTTCGCGCCGCCAAGGCTGAGTTCGTGGATGGCGCCTTCGTAATCGTCCTCGGTTTCGCCCACGAAGAGCTTCAGCGATTGGAAGAGACGCTCGGCCTCGGCGGGAACCGCCGATCGTACGGCCAACCTCGCCGGCGAGTAGGTTTCGCCAGCCGCGTCACGAATGGTCTGGCGAATGTCGCCCCGGATTTCCTCGACATCGGGCAGGTCCTCGATCGCGTCGTTCAGCGCCTTGACCCGCTCGGTGATGGGGGTGAGTTCGACCGGATCGATCTCGCCGCTCTTGCTGCGCAATAGCGTGAGCAAGGGATTGGTCCGCTGGCCCTGGAAGTCGCTGACGACGTCGCGTAGCGCCTGCACGAAGGTGAAGCATACCTCCTTGCTGACCGATAGGACGGCGGGAATACGCCCACCAACGGCGGGAGGATTGAGTTCGGCGGGGAAGCGCACCGCCTCGAAATCTCCGACGATGGCCTTATAGGTCTCGGGGTCGGCGAAGTCCGCCGTGCTCTTGCCCGTGAAGGTTGCCTCGTAGTCCTCGATCTTCACGTCGCGCAGGACGGCCGCAAGGCCCGCTTCGTCGCCTTCCTCCAATTCGGCCAATCGCGCCCTGATCGCGGTGCTCGGTCGAAACAGCAGATTATAGGTTGCTCGCCCGACCTCGCCGTCCTCGATCACGCCGGCGCCGTGGAGGAACAGGGCCTGGATGGCCTCGTCCTGCGAAACTTCGCTGAACTCGATGCTGATGATGATCCAATGGCCGCGCCAGTCACCGAGCCCCCGGTGGAAGTCGCCCTGCTCAAGGCGATAGGCCCAGCGCAGCATGTCATCGTCGAGCATCAGGCGCATGGCGCGAAACAGGTTGGTCTTGCCCGAACCGTTCTCGCCGATGACCGTGTTGATGCCCTTGTTGAAGACGACGTTGGCGCGGTCGAAGTTGCGATAGTTGACGAGCTGAACGCGCGAGATGTGCATGGCCGGCCGCCTTCAAGGGACCATTCATTAGAGCTGAGACGCTAGCCGGTTGCGGTCCAGCTTGGACAACTATTTTAGCGCGATTGAAGGCTCGTGGGCGACTGGGCGGGAACGGTCGAGCTGGGCTATGCAGAGGGTCGATCTAGTCGAGGCTCGGTTATGGCCCACTATCTTCGCAAGATGGATCCGCCGCATGGCCACCACCTCTGGCGGATTGATGCCGATGAGGCGGTTCGTCTTCTCGTCACCAACCCCAAGGGCGGTCCTGGGACCTATTTCGAGCGCGGCGACGCGCCGTCGATCTGGCATGCGATTGAGACTGGGACCCAATGGTTCAGGGTCGATGATCCATCGACTTGGACGTTTCACCGGCTAGCCCTGGACCCTGGTCGCTACCATCCGCGGATGGCCAGGCCGTTGATGGGCAGCGACTTGATGCTCAGTCCCAGCGCAAGACTGGAGCCCAACGTGGTGGCCAGCGGCATTGGTCAAGCCACGACCTTGATGCGTAAGCTCGATCTCGTATGCCAGACCGTACACGCGGTTCCAGAGACGTTTCACGTGTTTGGTCACGAGATCCGCAATCTGCTGATCTTGGCTTCAACCGAGGTGGAAACGCATTGGCGCGGCGTGCTGGTCGCCAACGGCGTGACCCGTGACCGACTGACGACGCGAGACTATGTGAAACTGTTGCGGCCCATGAAGCTGGACGACTATAGCGTCAGCTTTCCGAGCTTTCCCTGGCTTGAGCCCGTCCGGCCGTTCGAGGGGTGGTCCGACGCCGAGCCCACGACATCCCTCGGTTGGTACGACGCCTACAACGGGGTGAAGCACAACAGGGAACGCGAATTTCATCGCGCCAACCTCCGCCACGCTTTCGAGGCCGTCGCCGCCTGCGTTGTCCTACTCGCCGCCCAGTTCACGCGATCGATCGGCTTGGGCGGCCAATCCGATCTCAGCGCCTATTTCCGGTTTGATCAGGTTCCAGCATGGGCGCCAGGCGACAGCTACATCGACAGCTGCGGCGCGCCTGAGGGTCATTTCGGCGACCTGGAGCGGCTGCCGTGGGAAGCGATCCCCCACCCGGAGCTTTGATCTCGAGCGCCGCCGGACAGAAGTGAACCTTGCGCGTAGCGGTGCGTAGGTAACCGCCGTAAGCGATTTTCGGCCCTCGCCTGAGGTTTGCCTGGCCCCACGTCGCATGTCGCGACGCGGGCGCCGGGACCAGGCGCATGACGCCCACCAAGCTCCTGATCGGCCAGATCATCGCGGTCTTCGCGATCATGATGCTGGGCGTCTGGACCGCGACCCAGTGGGCCGCGGCGATGCTCGACTATCAGGTCCAGCTGGGCGCGCCCTGGGCCACGCCGTTCGGCCAGCCGCTCTACCGCCCCTGGCAACTCTTCGACTGGTGGTTCCACTACGAGGCCTACGCGCCGTCGGTGTTCAACAAGGCCGGCCTGCTGGCCGGCGCCAGCGGTTTTCTCGGCTGCGCCTGCGCGATCGCCGGTTCGCTGTGGCGGGCGCGCCAGACCGGCCAAGTCACCACCTATGGTTCCTCGCGCTGGGCCAGCCGTCGAGAAGTGATGGCGGCCGGCCTGTTCCGGACGGAGGGCGTGTTCCTGGGCCGCCTGGCCGGTCGCTACCTGCGCCACGCCGGCCCCGAGCACGTGATGGCCTTCGCTCCGACCCGTTCGGGCAAGGGCGTGGGCCTGGTCGTCCCGACGCTGCTGTCGTGGACCGGCAGCGCCGTCGTCCACGACATCAAGGGCGAGAACTGGACCCTGACCGCGGGCTGGCGTTCGACGTTCTCGCACTGCCTGCTGTTCAACCCGACCGACGCGCGGTCGGCTCGCTACAATCCGCTGCTGGAGGTCCGCAAGGGACCCGACGAAGTCCGCGACGTTCAAAATATCGCCGACGTGCTCGTCGATCCGGAAGGCGCTTTGGAGCGCCGGTCGCACTGGGAAAAAACCAGCCACAGCCTGCTGGTCGGCGCCATCCTTCACGTCCTCTACGCCGAGGAAGAAAAGACCCTCGCTCGGGTCGCCACCTTCCTGTCCGATCCTCAGCGCTCGTTCGCCCACACCCTGCGGCGAATGATGGCCACCAACCATCTGGGCACGCCGGACGCGCCCAAGGTTCACCCCGTCGTCGCCAGCGCGGCGCGCGAGGTCCTCAATAAATCCGAGAACGAACGCAGCGGCGTCCTGTCTACGGCGATGTCGTTCCTGGGCCTCTATCGCGACCCGACCGTGGCCCTGACCACCAGCGCCTGCGACTGGCGGATCGCCGACCTGGTCGACGCGCCGGTCCCGGTAACCCTCTACCTGGTCATCCCGCCGTCCGACATCTCCCGGACCAAGCCGCTGGTGCGGCTGGTGCTCAACCAGATCGGCCGTCGCCTGACCGAACGCCTCGAAGGCGACCCGGCCAAGAGCCGCAAGCACCAGCTCCTGATGATGCTCGACGAGTTCCCCGCGCTCGGGCGCCTGGACTTCTTCGAGACCGCCCTGGCGTTCATGGCCGGCTACGGCATCCGCGCCTACCTGATCGCCCAGAGCCTGAACCAGATCTCCAAGGCGTACGGCGAGAACAACGCCATCCTGGACAACTGCCACGTCCGGATCGCCTTCTCCTCGAACGACGAGCGCACCGCCAAGCGCATTTCGGACGCCTTGGGCACGGCGACGGAGCAGCGGGCCCAACGCAACTACGCTGGTCATCGGCTCTCGCCTTGGCTCAGCCACGTCATGGTCAGCCGCCAGGAGACCGCCCGGCCGCTGCTGACGCCCGGCGAGGTCATGCAGCTCCCGGCGGATGACGCGCTGGTCCTGGTGTCGGGCCTGGCGCCGATCCGCGCCAAGAAACTTCGCTACTACGAAGACGACAATTTCGCGCGCCGTGTGGCCGCTGCGCCGACGCTGGGTGACGGTGGTTATGTCGATCGTCCGCCACCGCGCGGCGACGATTGGGGCGGACAGGTGCGTGGCCCTCACGCCGAACTGGCCGGCGCGGTCGATGCCGAGGCCCTACTGGATGAGGAAGGCGGTCTTCAGCAGCAACGCCATCCTGGCCTCTCCGAGGAAGCCACGGTCCGGCCGAGCGGCGACGACGTCGAGCTTGGCCTGGGTCTGGGCGAGGACGACGGCGACGTCGCCACCGACCGCGCAAGCATGGCCCGCGCCCAGGCCAACGCGCCGGTAGCCCGCGCTCACGCGATGAACGAAGGGGCCGGTCGTGGCGACGACGACCTGCTCCCGTCTTTCTGAGGGGGCGATCGTGAAGCCCCGTCATCATCTCTATCTCGACGACGCGCTGACCGCCGAACTCGATCGGTTGGGAAACAAGCCGGGGACCTCCAAGTCGGCCATCGTCGCCGACGCCCTGCGAGCCTATCTGGACCGCCGCGCGGCCGGCGAGATCGACGATCTCTTCAAGGTCCGACTCGACCGGATGAGCCGGCAGCTTGGCCGCATAGAGCGCGACCAGAAGATCCTACTCGAGAGCCTGGCGCTGTTCGTCCGCTACCAGCTGACCGTCACCGCGCCGCTACCGGAGTCCGACAAGGCCGCTCAGGCGGTGGGCCGAGAACGTTTCGCCCGCTTCGTCGACCAGGTCGGCCGCCAGGTCGCCAGCGGCCGCGCAACCCTGGATCAGACCGGGGAGGCGACGCCATGACCATGGCTGGCGTGGAAACCCTGGACCGGCGCGCGGCGATGCTGCGCACGGCGATGGGACCCGACATCGCCGTGGCCCTCGCCGATCCGGCGGTGGTCGAGGTGATGGTCAACCCCGACGGCGTTCTGCGCCTCGACCGACTTGGCGAAGGACGTGTCGACACGGGCGTCAGCCTGGCGGCGGCCGAGGTCGAGCGGATTATCAGGCTAGTCGCCAGCCATGTCCGCGCCGAGGTCCACGCCGGCGCGCCGATCGTCAGCGCCGATCTGCCCCCTCGCGGTGAGGCGCTGTCGGGAGAGCGTTTCGAGGGCGTGCTGCCGCCGATTTCGGCGAGCCCCTGCTTCTCGATCCGCAAGCCGGCCAGCCGCATCCACACCCTGGACGACTATGTCGAGGCCGGCGTCATGGCCCCGGTGCAGGCGCAGATCCTGCGCCAGGCGATCGACGAGCATCTCAACATCCTGATCGCCGGCGCGACCTCAGCGGGCAAGACGACCCTGGCCAACGCGCTCCTGGCCGAGGTCGCCAAGGCGGACGAGCGAGTCATCCTGTTGCAGGACACTCCGGAACTGCAGTGTGCCGCGCCCGATTGCGTGGCCCTGCGCACCCGGGCCGGCGTCGTTAGCTTGACGGATCTAGTACGCTCGACCCTGCGCCTGCGGCCCGACCGCATCGTAGTCGGCGAGGTACGCGGCGGCGAGGCGCTGGACCTGCTGAAGGCCTGGAACACCGGCCATCCTGGCGGCCTTTCCACCGTCCACGCCAATTCCGCCCGCTCGGCCCTCTACCGGCTCGAGCAGCTGGTCCAGGAGAGCGTGGTCACCGTGCCGCGACGACTGATCGCCGAGGCGGTCGATCTGGTCGTCTTCATCCGGGGCCGGGGAACCGGCCGCCGCATCGAGACCCTCGCCCGGGTCACCGGTCTCGATTCCTCCGGCGACTACATCGTCGTCGATCTCGACCCTCCACAGCTGAAAGCCCTCAGACACGGAGAACCCTGATGTCGTACGTCGCCAAGGCGCGCGCGGTCGCCGACCTGCGTCCGCTCCACCTCACAGTCCTGACTTCGATCCTGATCCTGCTCTGGTCGGCTCAGGCCCAGGCCGCCGGCTCGGGCATGCCCTGGGAAGAGCCGCTGCAGCAGGTGCTGGAGTCGGTCGAAGGGCCCGTCGCCAAGATCGTGGCGGTCCTGGTGATCATCACCACTGGCCTGGCCCTGGCCTTCGGCGAGACCAGCGGCGGCTTTCGCAAGCTGATCCAGATCGTCTTTGGCCTGTCGATCGCGTTCGCCGCCTCCAGCTTCTTCCTGACCTTCTTTTCGTTCGGCGGAGGCGCGTTGATCGCATGAGCGGGCCGGCCACTCCTTCCAGCGGCGACGTCGAGGGTTTCGAAGTCCCGCTCCATCGCGCGCTGACCGCGCCGATCCTTCTGGGCGGCGCGCCCCGATCCATCGCCATCCTCAACGGCACGCTCGCCGCGGCGCTGGGCCTGGGTTTGCAGCAGTGGATCGCGGGTCTGGTGATCTGGCTGATCGGTCACAGCCTGGCGGTGTTCGCCGCCAAGCGCGATCCCGATTTCGCCGCCGTCGTCACGCGCCACCTGCGTCAGAAGGGGTGGCTGGCATGCTGAACCTGCGCGAATACCGCAGCCGCGCTGACCGGTTGGCCGATCATCTGCCCTGGGCGGCGCTGGTCGCGCCGGGCGTTGTCCTGAACAAGGATGGCGGCTTCCAGCGCACCTTGAGCTTCCGCGGCCCGGACCTGGAAAGCACCACGGACGCGGGTCTGGTCTCGGTTTGCGCCCGCGCCAACAACGTCCTGCGCCGGCTTGGATCGGGCTGGGCCCTGTTCTTCGACGCCGAGCGTATCCCGGCGCTGGGCTATCCGGACGGGGTCTTCCCCGACGCCGCATCCTGGCTGGTCGACGAGGAACGGCGGGCCGATTTCGACGGCCAGAAGGGCGAGCATTTCGAGAGCCTTTGCCACCTGACACTCTACTTCCTGCCGCCGGTTGATCAGGTGAGCCGCGCCGAGCGAGCCCTGATCGAGCGCGCCGATCCCGTTCACGGGCGCGATTGGCGTCAAGAACTGGCGGCCTTCGTCGCCACCACCGACCGCATCCTCGACCTCCTGGCCGGCTTCATGCCGCAGGTTCGCGCACTCGATGACAGCGAGACCCTGACCTACCTGCACGCCACGATCTCGACGCGCCGCCACCCCGTCGCGGTTCCGGAGATCCCGATGTATCTCGACGGCTTGCTGGTCGACACGCCGCTCACCGGCGGTATTGAGCCGCGTCTGGGCGACCAGCATCTGCGCACCGTGACGGTGCTGGGTTTCCCGAACGCGACGCGGCCCGGCATCCTCGACGCCCTCAATCACCAAGCGTTCGCCTATCGCTGGACGACGCGGTTCATCTGCCTGGACAAGGCCGACGCCACCAAGGCGCTGACCCGTATCCGCCGGCAGTGGTTCAACAAGCGCAAGTCTGTCGTGCAGATCCTGCGCGAGGTGATCAGCAACGAGCCCGTGCCGCTGACGGACAGCGACGCCGACAACAAGCTGGCGGATGCCGATCTGGCGCTCCAGACCCTGGGCGGCGACCATGTCAGTTTCGGCTATCTGACCACCACCATCACCGTTGCGGACGGCGACCGCGAGGCGGCCGACGAGAAGGTCCGGCTAGTCGAGCGCATCGTCAACGGCTTGGGCTTCACCTGCATCCGCGAGCAGGTCAACGCCGTCGAGGCCTGGCTTGGCTCGTTGCCGGGTCAGGTCTACGCCAACGTCCGCCAGCCGCTGGTCCACAGCCTCAACCTGGCGCACCTGATGCCGCTGTCCTCGGTCTGGGCCGGGCAGGAAGCCAACCAGCATCTCGCCGGGCCGCCGACGTTCCACGCCCTGACCGGCGGTGCGACGCCCTTCCGTTTCTCGACGCATGTCGAAGACGTCGGCCATATGCTTCTGGTCGGCCCCACCGGTGCGGGCAAGTCGGTGGCCCTGGCCTTCCTGGCGCTCCAGTTCCGTCGCTATCCCGGCGCCCAGGTCTACGTCTTCGACAAGCGGTTCTCGGCCAGGGCGGTCACTCTGGCGATGGGCGGCCAGCACTACGGCCTGGCCAGCGACAGCGGCCTGGCCTTCCAGCCGCTGCGTGACATCGACCGATCCGGCGTCCGGGCCTGGGCCAGCGAATGGCTGGCCGATCTGTTGGCCAACGAGCGCGTCCTGGTCACCCCGGAGATCAAGGATGCGCTGTGGTCGGCGCTGGTCAGCCTTTCGGGCGCGCCGCCGGCCGAACGGACGCTGACCGGCCTGTCGATGCTGCTCCAGTCCAATCCGCTGAAGGCGGCGTTGGCGCCCTACACGCTGGATGGGCCGTTCGGTCGTCTGCTGGACGCGGCCGAGGACGGGTTGTCGGTCGGCGATGTGCTGTGCTTCGAGACCGAAGCTCTGGCCTCGACCCCGTCCGTCGTCGCGCCGGTTCTGACCTATCTCTTCCATCGCCTGGAAGCGCGGTTTGACGGGCGTCCGACCCTGCTCGTCCTCGACGAGGCCTGGAAGTTCCTCGACAACCCGCTCTTCGCCGCGCGCATCCGCGAATGGCTCAAGGAACTGCGCAAGCGCAACGTCAGCGTGGTGTTCGCCACCCAGTCGCTATCGGACATCGCCGACAGCACGGTCGCCCCGGCCATCATCGACGGCTGCGCCCAGCGCATCTTCCTGGCCAATGACCGCGCCGCCGAGCCGCTGTCGCGCAAGATTTACCACGGGTTCGGCCTCAACGACCGCCAGATCGAGCTGATCGCCCGGGCCACCCCCAAGCGCCACTACTACCTGCAATCTCGGTTGGGCAATCGACTGTTCGAGCTTGGCCTGGGTCCCGTCGCCCTGGCCCTGTGCGGCGCTTCCGATCCCGCGACCCAGGTCCTGATCGACAAGGTCCTGGCGCAGTACGGCGAGGCCGATTTTACGACCGCCTTCCTCGCGGCCCGAGGTCTCGACTGGGCCGCTCCGCTCGCCGCCGCCTTTAAGCCCACCCCCACCGAAAAGGACCTCGCGCCATGATCCCGCGCTTCCAATCCCCGCGTCTGCCTTCCTTCCGATCCGCCCGTCTGACGGTCGCGAGCCTCGCCGCCGCCGGCCTCGTCTTGGCGCCACTGCCTGGCCTGGTCACCCCCGCCGCCGCGCAGTTCACGGTCTTCGACCCGAGCAACTACGCGCAGAATCTGCTGACGGCGGCCCGGTCGCTGCAGCAGGTCAACAACCAGATCAGCTCGCTCCAAAACGAGCTGACGATGTTGCAAAACATGGCCCGGAACCTGAAGTCGCTCGACTACACGGCGCTGGCGCCGATCAAGGACGCGCTGCAGCAGGTCGACGACCTGATGGCGCAGGCCAAGGGCATGGCCTTCACTCTGGCCTCGACCGAAGCGGTGCTTGCCGACTCCTATCCGGCGACGCTGGATCCCAACGCCACGACCAATCAGCTTCTCGACCGCGCCCGGGCTCAAGCCAGGACGGCGATGGACGGCTACCGCCAGGCCCTGAAGGTGCAGGCCAAGGTCGTCGAGAACGTCCAGGCCGACACTGGCCTGATCGACCAGCTTGTCCAGCGCAGCCAGGGCGCGGCCGGCGCCCTGGAGGCCCAGCAAGCCGCCAACCAGCTCCAGGCGCTGGCCATCAAGCAGGACCAGCAAATCCAGAGCCTGATGGCCGCGCAGTATAGGGCGCAGGCCCTGGAAAGCGCGCGTCAGGCCCAGGTTCTCGAGGCCGGAAAGCTCGCCGCGCGCCGGTTCATCGGCGAGGCCTCCGCCTACACCCCTCGGCCCTGATCGCTCGGCGATCAGGCAGCGAAAGGCCACGCCCGTGGACCCCGCACCGGACCTCAACATCATCGACCGCTTCCTGGCGGCCTTTGGCGCCTACATCGACAGCGGCTTTGGCCTGCTGGGTCCCGATGTCGGGTTCCTGACCACGACCCTGATCGCCATCGACGTCACGCTAGCGGGGCTATGGTGGGCGCTGGAAGGCGACGACAACGTCCTGGGCCGGCTGATCAAGAAGGTGCTCTATGTCGGCGCCTTCGCTTTCATCCTGGGCAACTTCAAGACGCTCAGCGAGATCATCTTCCGCTCGTTCGCGGGCCTTGGCCTGACCGCCGGAGGGGGCGGGGTTAGCGCCGAGGATTTGCTGCGGCCGGGCAAGCTGGCCAGCATCGGCTTCACCGCCGCCCACCCCTTGATCGCCAAGGCCAGCGAATTGACCGGCTGGCCTGAAGTCGTCGCTAACGCGGTGACCATCGCGCTGCTCGCCCTGGCCTGGGTGCTGGTCGTCCTGGCCTTCTTCGTGATGGCCATCCAGCTCTTTGTCACGGTGCTGGAGTTCAAGCTGACCAGTCTGGCGGGCTTCGTACTCGTCCCGTTCGCCTTCTGGAACAAGACCAGCTTTCTGGCCGAACGGGTCCTGGGCAACGTCATTTCCAGCGGCGTGAAGGTGATGGTGCTGGCGGTGATCGTCGGCATCGGCGCGGGCTTCTTCGACGCCTTCGTCGCCACGCTCGGCCCCGATCCCGATCTCGGCGACGCCATGACCCTGGTGCTGGGCGCCCTGACGCTGGCCGGCCTTTCGATCTTCGGTCCCGGCGTCGCTTCTGGCCTGGTGTCCGGCGCCCCGCAGCTGGGCGCCGGCGCGGCGGTCGGGACGGCGGCCGGCGCGGCCATGCTCGTGGGCGGCGGCGCGATGTTGGGCGCTCGCGCTCTGGGGGCGGCGGGCGCCGGCGGTCTCGCGGCGGTTCGGGCCGGGACCGCGATGGGGTCTGCGGCCAGCGCCGCCTACCAGCTGCGTCAGGCCACATCAGGCGCCAGCGGCGCGGCGGGCGCCGCCTCGGGTCTGAGCGGCGTGGCTCGCGCGGCTGCTGGCGCCGCGAGCCAGCCGTTCCGAGACATGGCCGGCCGCGCCGCCAGCTCGCTTTCCGACAGCGTGCAGCGCGGCCGCGCCGGCGCCTGGCGGGCCACGGGCGGCACGAGTCCCGTGACTGGTGCGCCGTCGCCGGCTGCCGCGGGCGCTGAAGTCACCGGCGGGCAGGGCGCCGCAGCGCCGGCGTGGGCGCGCCAGCTGCAATCGGCCCAATCCGCTCATGTCCGCCGCCACGCCGTGCTGCAGACCATCAAAGACGGCGATCGGCCCGGCGGCTCGGCCAACCCCGATCTCAGCAGTAAGGAGGATTGAGCCATGCGCTTTACCCGCACGCCTCAGCGCTACGGCCAGACGCCGGATCCTGAGACGCCCTACCAGAAGGCCGGTCAGCTCTGGGACGATCGCATCGGCTCGGCCCGAGCCCAAGCGCATAGCTGGCGCTTGGCGTTCTTCGGCAGCCTCGCTCTGGCGTCGATCCTGGCGGGCGGCGCCATCTGGCAGTCGGCTCAAAGCCGTATTGAACCCTATGTGGTCGAAGTCGATCGCCTCGGCCAAGCACGGGCCGTTGGTCCGGCTGAGCAGGACTATCAGCCGGACGACACCGTGCTGGCCGGCCAGCTGCGCCGTTTCATCACCGATGTCCGGTCCTTGTCGACGGATCCGGTCATTGTGCGCCAGCGCTGGCTTGAGGCTTACGACCTGGCGTCTGGACGCGGCGACGCCTTCTTGGACGCCCACGCGCGCGCCAATGATCCCTTCACCCAGATCGGATCGCGCAGCGTGTCGGTCCAGGTGATCAGCGTGGTCCGCGCCTCGCCCACGTCGTTCCAGGTGAAATGGGAAGAGAGGACGTTCGAGCGCGGGAGCTTGGCCAAGTCCGAGCGCTGGACGGCGATCCTGACCTTGGTTCGGCAAAAACCCAAGACCCGCGCCGAACTCGAGCGCAACCCGCTCGGCTTGTTCGTCGACGCCGTCGATTGGGCGCAGGAGGCCGAGACCCGTCCCGTCGCTGCGCCGAAGCCGACCGCTGCGCCTTCGATGCTTGCCCCACCCATCGCCGAACCTGTGCAAGGAGACCTTCAGCCATGAATGTCCGGACCCCAATGCTGCTGGCCTGCGCGGCCACGCTCGCCGGCTGCGCCAATGGCAAGATCCCGCCGCCGGCCATCGCCTTCGACGCCGCCGACTTCAAACCGGCTCAGATCGCGGCCGAACCGCCAAAGTCGGTGGAGATCGTTGAAATCCCCAAACCGCTGCCCCTTCCGGGCCAGCTGCTGCCGGCGCCCAGCACGCGGCCGGAGGCCTGGCCGCCGCGCGCGCGGGTCGAGGCGGCCAATCGCGCCGCCACGCGCGAGCCCAGCGCAGCCGGCTATGTCAACGCCGTTCAGGTCTATCCCTGGACCGACGGCGCGCTCTATCGCCTCTACGCCGCGCCCGAACGGGTCAGCGATGTCGCCCTGGAACCTGGCGAACAGCTGACCGCCGTGTCGGCCGGCGACACGGTGCGCTGGGTGATCGGCGACACGACCAGCGGCGAGGGCCAGTCCAGGCGAGTGCATGTCCTGATCAAGCCCTTTGCCGCCGGGCTTTCCACGAACATGGTCATCACGACCGACCGCCGAGCCTATCACCTGGCGCTGGAAAGCACGGACGCCACGGCCATGGCGGCGATTTCCTGGGTCTACCCCCAGGACCGGCTCCTCGCCTTGCGACGCCAGAACGCGGAAGCCTCAGCAGCGCAACCTGTCGCAGACAACGTGGCGATCGACTCGCTGCACTTCCGGTATGCGATCAGCGGCGACAGCCCAGCATGGCGACCCGTGCGCGCCTGGGACGATGGCTCGAAGGTCTATATCGAGTTCCCCGATCGTCTCGACCAAGGCGAGGCGCCGCCGCTTTTCGTCGTGGGCCCGCTCGGCGACAGCCAGCTGGTCAACTATCGCGTCCGAGGCAACCGCTACATCGTCGATCGACTTTTTGCCGCCGCTGAACTGCGGATGGGCGAGGCGCCTCAGCAAGTCGTCCGGGTTACGCGGACCGACGGCCAGTCCCGTGGAGGCGCGCGATGACTCGTGACCCTGATTTGTCGGGCGCGGCGCCGGAGGCGGTGTCGCCGCCAAAGGCGGCCGTCGATAGCCTGAGTTTACGCGCACGGCCGCCGCGTGTGGTTCGCTTTCGGCGCGGACTGATGATCGGAGCTGTGGCCGTCGGCGCGATCGGTCTGTCGGGTCTGGCTTGGTTGGCTCTTAGCCCGCGCACCCTTCAAATGACCAAAGCGGCCGACGAGCCGCAGGCCGCGGATCGGGGTACGCCGGCAGAGGCCGTCCGCCAGCTTCCGAGCGACTATGCCCAGGCTGGCGCGGCGCCTCGCCTGGGGCCGCCATTGCCCGGCGATCTGGGGCGGGCGGTGATCGACCAACAGCGCCGCGACGGTTTGGTGGTTGGCGGCGATGGTGCGGACGCTTCATCGGCTCGGCCGACCACCGCTCAGCAAGCCGTCGAAGCCGAGCGTCAGCGACGGATTGGTCAAGCCCGTCAAGCTCGCGAGGCGGGCGTCATGATGCAGGTCGCCAGTCGCGCCGACGCGGCGATCGCGCCCGACGATCTCGTCGGCCCGTCCGCGGCGCCGACGGCGCCGATCCCGTCGGCGGCCGCGATCCGAGATCCCAACGGTCAAGACCGGAAGGCGGCGTTCATGGAGGCCAACCCCCGCGGCGGTGATATCTACAATCCGCACCAGTTGGAGACGCCGCGCTCGCCCTATCAGGTGATGGCGGGCGGCGTCATAGCCGCCAGCCTGATCACGGGTCTCAATTCCGACCTGCCAGGCCTAGTGATCGCGCAGGTCACAGAGAATGTGTTCGATAGCGCCACGGGCCGCTTCTTGCTGATCCCCCAGGGATCGCGCTTGATCGGCAGCTACGACAGCGTGGTCGCTTTCGGCCAGAGGCGCGCCTTGCTCGTCTGGCAAAGGATCATTCTGCCCGACGGCGCCTCGCTCCAGCTGGACAACCTGCCGGCAACGGACGCCGCGGGCTACGCCGGGCTCGCTGACCAAGTGGATTTCCACACCTGGCGGCTCCTCAAGGGCGTCGCGCTTTCGACCTTGCTTGGTGTCGGCACGGAACTGAGCCTTGGTGACGACGAAAGCGATCTGGTTCGCGCCATCCGGCAATCGACCCAGCAAAGTGCTTCCCAAGCCGGCCAACAGATCGTCGGCAAACAGCTCGACGTTCAACCCACCCTACGCGTGCGGCCCGGCTGGCCGCTTCGCGTCATCGTTCACAAGGACCTCATCCTGCGCCCCTGGCAGGCTTTGTAGAGGAGTTCGTCATGGCCGACCTGAAGCTGGGCAAGCTGCCCAATCGTACCCCGGTCAAGCTCACGCTCAGCATTATGCCGGACGTCGAAGACGCTCTGGGGGACTATGCGACCATCTACAACACCCGCAACAGCGTCGAGGCCAGCCCGGCCGATCTCGGCGCTTCGATGATCGAGCACTTCCTGCTGAACGACCGGGAGTTCGTCGCCACCCGAAAGCTCTTGCTAGCCGAGCGCCAAGGGCTCGACCCAAGAGCGGCCGGCGCGAAGGCGCGGGAGGCAAAGTCATGATCAAGCTAGTCATCGGCAACTTCAAACCCTCCCGTGGCGGTGGCTGGGAAGGAGAAGTCCGGACGCTCGTCGCCAATGCCAAGGTTCGGTTCGTCCCAAACGACGATCGAGCTAGCCCCAACGCCCCCGCGTTTCGCGTCATGGTGGGAAGCTCCCGAGTCGGCGACGCTTGGGAAGCCCGCTGGGGCGACGATCGCGCGCGCAGCTATTTCAGGGTGAGCCTGGACGACCCGTTCTTGCCGGCGCCTGTGTCGGCCGCGCTATTCCCGGATGAGGAAGGCGCCAGCGCCCAGCTCGTGTGGACGCGGCCACTGAAGGATGAGGACGCCGAGAAGGAACGACGCAAGATGTCAACGGAGGCGCGCCCCGTCGCTGGCTAGCGACGCTGGATGCCCAACTCATCCAGGCGTTTTTCGATCGCGGTGATCGTGTTGTTGAGAACCCTCTGCGCCGCGGCGCCCTCGAGCCAGAAGTCTTTCGTGGGAATGTAGTCGGCCCTGACCATCCGATCCCACAGGTCGTCTTCATCTTCGGGGGTCTCGATGCCGGCCTCCCGCGAAAGGTGCTCCAAGCTTGGGACGGCGTCGCAAAAGGCCTGCAGATCATCGAGGGTGAGCGGGGCGTCGAGAATGACTTCGTACTGAGTATCGCGAAAATGGATCAGGCCGGCGTGGCCCGGCGCCGCGCGATCGGCATAGGCTTCAACAGCGGTGACGAAATCGGGCCGGGTCCACAGGGCGGCGACGTTGAGCACAACTTCTTCTGGGCGCGGAGCGTGCTTGAAGATGGCCATGTTCGTCGCCAGGCGCCGGTCCGTCTTGAAGCTGAACTTGCAATAGTTGTAGCTGGTCGACCAACTGGCGACGCCTTCTGGGATCTCTCCATCGTAAAAGAGTGGCAGCATATCGCCACCATTCTGAGGGTTGTGAGCCATCAGGAAGCGCTTGCGGTAGCTCACGACAGGAACTTCCGAGGCCTCAGGGGGCAGATTGGGGGCCGCGGCGATCGCGGCGCGAAGAGCCTCTGTAGCGGCGACCCGGCGCGACCCATCTTCGGCCCAGCCCGCTTGCCATTGGCCCAGCGCTTCGAGGAACCGGTCAGGATAGCCGTAGTCGTCGATCATAGGCGGTCTCGTCCCATTTCTTACTCGCGACCTCTTCAACGCGAAGTCCGGCCGGCCTTAGGCAGCCTGACATTGGCTCAGCTTTTCGCGGTACCGCTCCAAGAGCTCGATCACGTAGCGATCCCATTGCTCCATCGCGGCGCGCTTTTCCGGCATGTAGCTGTATCGGTCGTAGTTCTTGGAACTCACGTCCTGGAGAGCGTGGTTCTGCAGCCGGTCGCGGATCTCTTTTGACAGGCCTGCTTTCCCTGCCAACGTCTTCCAGGTGCGGCGCAGGTCTCGGTTGCTGGCGTGCGGGATGTAGCCGAACTCACGTAGCCGCCATGTCGACGAATAGAGCGTTCCATGGCTCACTGACTTGCTAGGATCGAAAGCGGCGGGGAAGAACCAGCCGTATTCGTTAGGCGTGATGCTATCCAGGAGATCCACCGCCAGGCTGCCGAGCGGGATCGCGTGGGGGCGACCGTTCTTGGTCCGCGACCAGTCGATGATCTTCTCCTCACGCACGTACTGATCCTTGTGAAGCGTGACGACCTCCTCGACGCGCTGGCCGGTCAGCATCAAGAGGCGCTTGGCGCGTGCGTAGGGCGGGTGGATCGACGGGGGATCCACGAGCCACAGATAGGTTTGAGCGAATTCGTCTTCGTCCAACCAGCGCGTGCCGACGACGAGCTTCTCGCCGGGAATATCGGCGGCTGGGTTGCCGCGAAGCTGGAAGCGGCGGGGCGATTTCGTCCGATAGTCGAGTTCGGCCTTGATGCCCCAGGAGAACGCAGACCGGATCATGCTGCGCGTGTGGTCCGCCATCGAGGGCGCCCCGCGTTCGTAGATCGGCCGCAGAACCTCAATAACCTCTTCAGCGGAGATGTCGCGGGCAGGCCGATTTGGGCCGAGGGTCACTGCAACCTTGTCGAGGATCTTCTTAATGTCGTCGGCCGATCGCTTCCCATCAGCTTTGAGCGCCGCCGGATAGGCTTCGAAGAGATCCGCGATCGTGCCGGGGCGTGTGTCGCCGGCCAATTTGATGTTCGTCTTCCGCTGGATCGGTGCTGCGTAGTCCCGCTCAAACAGGTCGCGGGCCTTGGCGAGCGACATGGACGGGTAGTCGCCGAGCTTTACCTTGGTCCGTTTGGCGTCGCGCCATTGGACCGCATACCAAACGGCCGTGACGCGGTTGGGCATGGGTTTGAGGATCAGCGTCAGTCGGCCTGTGCCGTGCCCTTCGCCATCCGCCAACGCTCGCTCCTTTCGGGCGACGGCGACTTCACCAATCGCCTTGCGGATTCCGCCGTCGGTTAAAGCGGCCATCTCCCTCACTCCTGCACTGGGGACGATTTCGCGCCGAGGGGCAGTGACTGGGGGCGGTTGATCGTCGAGAGGGGTAGTTTGGCCTAAGCAGCGATAGCGGTCAACACGCTGAAATTATTGGTGATTATGCGTGGATTTCTGGGGGTGTGTGGCCGTGAAAATCCTAAAGTGGGATGGTTGTGCAGGATGATGATGTTGCTGGACGACAGCTCCAGCGCCCGGCGCATCACCTCGCGCGGATAGACCGGCGCATGGTCGACCGTGCCGCGGTTCATCACCTCGTCGGCGATAAGCTGGTTCTTCTTGTCCAGGAACAGCACCCGGAATTGCTCGCGCGACTCGTTGGCCAGGGCGACCCGGACATAACCCAGCAAGGCGCTCCACGAGGCGATCACCGGCCGCTTGGCGATCTTGTCGCGCCCGGCCCGCAGCGTGGCCTCGTGAAGCAGCTTGATGTCCATGGCGGCCGCCTCGCCGACGCCCGGCACGGTGGCCAGCTCCTCGATCGTGGCGCCCAGCACCGCTCCCAGCGAGCCGAAGCGGGTGAGCAACGCCTTGGCCAGCGGCTTGACGTCGCCGCGCGGAAAGGTGCGGAAAAGGTAGAGCTCCAGGAGCTCGTAGTCGGGCAAGGCCACCAGCCCGCCGGCCTTGGCCCGTTGGCGCAGTCGCTCGCGGTGACCGGCGTGGTGGGCGTGGGCGGCCTTGCGCGGCGCGCGGGCCAGGGTGATCGGCGCGACCTCTGCAGGCTCCCCCTCGAAGGGCAGCTCGTCCGAAACGCCCAGGGATTTGACGCTGACCATGCCGCCCCCGACTCCAGGCGAGCAGTAGGCTTTATCGCGCCAGGGTTGTCTAGATGGAAACCTCCCCGTGGGCGGGGGAGGCTCCGGATCGATCCTACTTGGCCACGCTCTTGGCATAGGCCTGGGCGCCGGCGACCAGGCGCAGGACGTTGCCGCTCCAGATGTCCTGGATGTCGGCGTCGCTGTAGCCCTCGGCCTTCAGGCGGGCGGTGATCTTGGGCAGGTCGGCCACGTCCTCCAGCCCCTCGACGCCGCCGCCGCCGTCCCAGTCGGCCCCGACGCAGACGCCCTTGGGCCCGGCGATCTTCAGGGTGTGCAGCATGCTGGACATGAAGATCTCGAAATTGGCCCGCACCGGCGGGTACTTGGCGTTGACCTCGGCCAGCTTCTTGGCCCAGGCGCGGACCTCGGCCTCGGTCCCCTCTTCCGGCTGCTTGCCGATGGCGTCCAGGGCGGCCTTGCGCTCGGGGCTCGGCGGCGTACTGGCGCGCAGATAGACCGAGTTGATGCAGACCGCTCCGCCGCTGGCGGCGATCTTCCTGATCCGGCCGTCATCCAGGTTGCGCGGGTGGTCGAACACGGCCTTTGCGCCCGAGTGCGAAGCGATGATCGGGGCCTTGGACAGGGCCACCGACTGGTCGACGACGTCGTCGCTGGCGTGGCTGACATCGACCAGGATGCCCAGGCGGTTGGCCTCGGCCAGCCAGCGCAGGCCCAGCGGCGAATAGCCGTTCCAGATCTTGCCCTTGGGGTCGGTCGAGCTGTCGGCGAACTGGTTGTTGCGGAAGTGCACAGGACCGGCCATCCGCACGCCCGTGTCGTAGAACGTCCGCAGCAGGGTCAGGTCCTCGCCGATCGGCCAGCTGTTCTCGATGCTCTGGTAGACGAAGCTCTTGCCGGCCTTGTTGATCCGCCCGGCGTCCTCGGCGGTGTAGGCCAGCTCGAACTGGTCCGAGTGAGCCGCGACCATCTCGCGGATCTCGGTGGCGCGGTTCAGGGCGAAGTCGCGGGCGAAGCGATAGCCCTCGGCGGTCAACTCGCCCTGGCCGGTGTAGATGACGTAGAACCCGCCATCCAGACCACCGGCCTTCATGCGCGGCAGGTCCACCTGGGTCAGGTCCTCGGTGACCACATGGCGGTCGATCATCGACCAGCCCTTGCGCGAGAAGTGCTCGGGCGTGTCCAGGTGAGTGTCCAGGGTCAGCAGGCTGTCGTGCAGCGTCTTGACGGCCTTGGGGATCTCGCCCGGCTTGTCGGCGGCCTTCTTGGCGTCGGCGGCATGAGCGACGCCCGCGCCCAGCAGGGCGGCCGAGCCGAGGAGAACGGTGAGCAGGCGACGCATGGGACGCTCCGAAGCAACAAGGGCGGCCAAGCTCGGAGCGTTGCGGCGGGGCGTCAAGGGCCGCGCCCGCAAAACCCCTAGCCCGGCGCCCGCACGATCGCTTCGTAGGCCGCTCGCGCCTCGGCCTTGGCCTTGGCCAGCTTGGGCTTCAGCGACTTGAACTGGCTCACATGGCCCGCCTTGGCCAGCAGGGCCTTGAAGGCCTTGGGCTCGGCTTCGGGGTCGCCGCCATCTTCCAGGGCCACCTTGATCAGCTGCGAAAGATCCTGCTCCAGCCGCCAGGCGGCCTCCAGCCGGGAAAGGGCGCCGGCGTCGGCCAGGCCCGCCTCGCGCAGGGCCGCCAGGGCCTCGCCGGTATTCTGGCGCAGGGGGCCGTCCTTGGCCGCGTGGGCCAGCTGCAGGAACTGGGCGGCGAACTCGATGTCCACCAGGCCGCCGGGGTCCAGCTTCAGGTCCCAATCGCCCTTGCCGGGGCGTTCCTGCTCCATCAGCTGCCGCATCTCGATGACGTCGGCGGCGGTCTTCTTCCATTCGCGCGCGCGGCGCAGGGCCGCGGCGATCGCCCCCTCGGCGCGGGCCTTGAATTCGGGGGAGCTGGCCCAGACCACCCGGGCGCGGGTCAGGGCCAGCAGTTCCCAGGTCTCGGCCTCGCGCTCGTAATAGTCCTCGAAAGCCGCGAAGCTGACCGCCACGGGTCCCTTGGTCCCGGAGGGCCGCAGCTTGAGGTCGACCTCGTACAGCGTCCCCTCGCCCGTCGGCGCCGACAAGGCCGAGGTGAGGCGCTGGGTGAAGCGGGCGTAGAAGACGTCGGCGCTCCATTCCTTGATGGCGGAATGGGCCGCCGGGTCATCAGCCGCGTAGAGCGTCATCAGGTCCAGGTCCGACTTGGCGGTCATCTCGCGCGAGCCGGCCTTGCCCAGCGCCACCACCGCGACCTGGCCGGGGAAGGCGCCGCCCAGGCGCTCGGTCTCGGCCAGGGCGGCGGGGGCCAGGCCGCCAATGATCAGATCGGCCAGCTCGGCGAAGGCCCGGCCGATGTCGCGGGCGTCGGCGCTGCCGCTCATCACGCGCACGCCGATGCGGAAGCTCTGGTCCCGGAAGAGGCGGCGAGCGGCGTCCATCGCGCCCTCGAAGTCCTCCGGGTCCCACGGGGCGATGGCGGGGGTCTCGATGGGACCGAAGAAGCTGGGATCCAGCAGGGCGTCCAGGGCCGTGGGCCGCTTGGCCATGGTCGTGGCCAGACGCGGGGCGAAGGCCATGACCTCGACGATCAGCTCGAACAGGCGCGGCTGGGCCAGGAACAACGACTGAATCTGCACGCCCGAGCTCAGGCGCGAGAAGAAGTCGGCGAAGCGGTTGAAGGCCTGGTCGGGGCTGCCCGTGGCGTTGGCCGCGTCCAGCAGGCGCGGGGCCAGGCGGGTGAAGAGCTCGCGCCCCCGCTCGGTGCGGGTGGCGGCGATGTGGCCATGGTGCCAGCCGCGGATGGTGGCGGCGACGCGCTCCGGGCTGGAGAAGCCCATGCGCTTGAGCGTGGCCAGGGTCTCCGGATCATCCTCGACGCCGGTGAACACCAGGCTGCCAAATCGCGAGGACAGCTCCTCTTCGCCAGCGAACAGGCGACCGTAGCGCAGGTTCACGCCCTTGAGGATCTTGCCCACGGCGGCGTCGAAACCCCGCAGATTGTCCTGCCCCCACAGGGCGGCGACCTTCTTTCGCTCGGCGTCCGACTCCGGGAGCTTGTGGGTCTGGTCGTCGGCGATCATCTGGGCGCGGTGCTCCAGCGCCCGCAGGTCCTTGTAGGCCTGGGTCAGCCAGGCGGCATCCTCGGGGGTGACGTGGCCCGCTTCCGAGAGCGCCTTCAGGGCGTCCAGGGTGCGAGGGCTGCGCAGGTCGGGCTGGCGGCCGCCCAGGATCAGCTGCTGGGTCTGGACGAAAAACTCGATCTCGCGGATGCCGCCTCGGCCCAGCTTGAGGTCCGCGCCCTTGGCGGTCAGGCGGTCGTCGACCTTGTAGGTATGGATCTGGCGCTTGATCGAGTGGATGTCGGCGATGGCCGCAAAGTCCAGGTTGCGCCGCCAGATGAAGGGCTGCAGCCCCTCCAGGAACGCCGCGCCCTCGCCGAGGTCGCCGGCCGCGATCCGGGCCTTGATATGGGCGGCGCGCTCCCAGTTCTGGCCGACGCTCTCATAGTAGTCCATGGCCGCATCGACCGGCATGGCCGGCGGGGTCGAGGACGGGTCGGGGCGCAGGCGCAGGTCGATGCGGAAGACATAGCCGTCGCCGGTCCGCTCCTGCAGCACCCGGCCCAGGTGGTTGGCGATGCGCACCGCCACGGCCTGCGGCTCGACGCCCTCGGCGACCTGCAGCTTCTCGGGCGCGTAGAAGATCGAGAAGTCGATGTCGCTGGAATAGTTCAGCTCGAACGCGCCGTGCTTGCCCATGGCGATGCAGAAGAGGCCCGGCGCGGGTCCGTCCTCGCCTTCACCAACGTGGGTGAGCGCGCCGCGATCGACCTCCTGCCGGACCGCCTGGGCCAGGGCCGCGTGCAGCACCGCGTCGGCGAAGCGGGTCAGGGCGCCGGTCACCGCGTCCAGGTCCCAGACCCCGCCCAGGTCGCACAGGGCGGTCAAGAGGTGCAGGTCGGCCTTCAGCTCGCGCAGCACCCGGCGGGCGGTCTCGAAGTCCGGCTCGGCAGCGACGGCCCGGGCGGCCGCCAGGATCATGGCCAAGTTTTCGCCGGGATCGCCGCCCAGGATCCTGGACAAGCGCTGGCCGTCGCGACGGGCGAGGCCGGCCAGGTACGGCGAGGCGGCGAACACCGGAGCCAGGGCGCTCCAGGCCGCGTTGATGCCGGCCATGGCCTCCCCCGCCCGCTTGGCGATCGCCTCATGCGCCCGCTCGGCGGCCTTGGCGTCGAGGATCGGGCCGCAAGGGGCGAGGCGGTCGGCCAATGGAGTGACGAGACGAGTCATGCGGGCACCGTCGCCCGCCTTGCCCAAGGGAATCAAGAGTCGCGCCTGACGCGTGAATTTACACTCGTAACTATCAGCCGAGCCGAGGCTCAACGGACGGGCGGTGGGAAGCGACCATGATCGAACTGCTGGCCCTGGCCTTGATGCGCGCTCAGATCGCCGCCGCCCTGGGCGTGGTCGTGGTGCTGCTGGGTCCGGTCGCCTTCGCCGCTGTCTGGAGCGCGGCTTCGACCAGCACGCGTTCGCGCCGGATGCGCTCTACGGCTCGCGCAGGGATTGAACCTGTCACTCGCGATCATTTGGCCGCTTGACGCGCTAAATTACAGTTGTAACGATCTCATTCGAGGAAACGGCAGGAACCGCATCCGCAGATGATCGAGCTCTTCGCCATCGCCCTGATCCGGGCCCAGATCACCGCCGCCGCCGCGGTGCTGCTGGTCATCATCCTGCGGCCCTCGGCGCGCCGCCTGTTCGGCCCGCGCCGCGCCTACGGCCTGTGGGCCGTCGTGCCGGCCGCCGCCGCCGCCGCCTTCCTGCCCAGCCTGGCCGAGACCATGGACCTGGGCGCTCCCACCCGGCCGCTGGGCGTCTGGGCGGGCAAGCTGATCCTGTTGTGGCTGGTCGGCTGCGCCGTCGCCACCGCCATCCTGGTCCTGCGCGAGCGCCTGTTCCGCAACAAGGTCGAGCAGGGCCTGGCCGGTCCCGCCGTCATGGGCGCCCTGTGGCCGCGCGTCGTGCTGCCGTCCGACTTCGCCCAGCGCTTCGACGCCCGCGAGCGCGAGATGATCACCCTGCACGAGCGCACTCACATCAATCGCGGCGACCCGATCGCCAACCTGGTCATCGCCGTGGCCGGCGTGATCGGCTGGTGCAATCCGATGATCGCCCTGGCCTCGCGCCTGGTCCGCATCGACCAGGAGCTGGCCTGCGACGCCACCGTCGTGGCCCTGCGGGGCGACATCCGCGCCGACTACGCCAAGGCCCTGATGAAGGCGCAGATGAGCGTGTCGACCTCGCCCCTGGCCTGCGGCTGGGCCACCCATCCGCTGATCCTGCGCGTCTCGCTGCTCAGCCGCCGCGAGCCCAGCCTGCACCGCGACATCGCCGGGTTCCTGACTATGACCTTCCTGGCGATCATGGCCATGGTCGTCGTCTGGAGCGTCTCGCCCCGAGGCCCCGACGCCCGCGACCTGCGCCCCGGCATGGCCGCCCAGATGGACCCCTATACGGGGGTGATCACCTGGGTGCAGGCCGAGCGGTAGGCGCCGCTGGCTTTTCCGCGATGGGTGGTTATCGGACTGTGGCGGAACGCCTTGTTCTCTCCTCCCCCTGTTGGGGGAGGTGGCGCGGCCGCGAAGCGCGCCGTGACGGAGGGGGCTGGTCATGAGTTGGCCGCGCTGGCCCCTCCACCGGCGTTCGCCGGTCCCCCTCCCCGAAAAGGGGGAGGAGAGGCGCGAGCCGGCTCTCTGCTTGAAGCGGCGTGGAGCACGCGCCGAAGCAGACACTTCCAGGATCCCACTAGGATCGCAAGCCGACCTTCGGAGGGATGCTGCCGCAGCCCCTACTCCACCCGCGGCAGCACCAGCGCCACCCGCAGCCCCGGGCCCATGCCGTTGAACTCGCCTGGCCCTTCGGCCAGCTCCAGGCGGCCGCCGTGCGAAGCCGCCACGGCCTGGACCAGCGACAGGCCCAGGCCCGCGCCGGGTTCGCTTCGGCTGTTCTCTAGGCGCACGAAACGCTGGATGACGCGGGCCCGGTCGGCCTCGGGGACGCCGGGGCCGGTGTCGGTGACCGAGAACTCCAGCTCGCCCGATGATGTGCGCCGGGCGCGCAGCATGATCGCGCCGCCCTCGGGCGTATATTTGATGGCGTTGTCCAGGATGTTGGCCAGGGCCTGGGCCAGGAACTCGCGGTTGCCCTTGATCGGCAGGGCCGGGACGATCTCGGCCTTGAAGTCCAGGCCCTTGTCTTCGCACGACAGCTCGTAGAGCTCGGCCATGTCGGTGGCCAGTTCCGAGGCGTCGAAGTTGCGCTGGTCGGGGGCCGAACCGGCGGCCTGCAGACGGGCGATGGCCAGCACCGCGTTGAAGGTCTTCAGCACACCGTCGGCGTCCTGCAGGGCGGTCTCCAGCGCCGCCACCGGGTCGCCCTTGCCGTTCTCGGCGTCGATCAGGGCCACCTCCATGCGGGCGCGCAGGCGGGTCAAGGGCGAGCGCAGGTCGTGGGCGATGGCGTCGCCGGCGTGGCGCAGCCCGCCCATCAGGCGCTCGATGCGGTCCAGCATGTCGTTCAGGCCCTCGGCCAGTTCGTCATACTCGTCGCGCGTGCCGCGCACCCGGGCGCGGGCGTGCAGGTCCCCGGCGCGCACGTCGTTGACCACGTCGACCAGCCCCTGCATCGAGCGGCTGACATTGCGGCTGATCAGGACCCCGCCGGCCATGCCCAGCAGGATGACCAGGGCCCCGGCGCCCCACAGGGCGCGGACGATCTTGCGGACATAGGCTTCAGAGGCGTCGACATCGGCGCCGACGAACAGGATCTCGCCGTGCTCCAGCCGCTGCTGCACCCCGCGCGCGGCGGCCTTGACCTCGGCCCCGTCCAGGTCGGTCTCGGTGACCTTGAAGCTGGCCCATTCGGGGCCGTCGCCGCTGAAATTGGCGACCGGCGACTCTTCGATCGAGCCCGAGATGCGCTTGCCGGTCTTGTCGGCCAGGAAATACAGGAACGGCCGCTCGCCGGTCGCCCGCTCGACGATGGTCTGGTTCAGGGCGTCGACGCCGCCCTGGCGGTAGGCCGCCTCCAGGCTCTCGAACTCGCGGCTGATCTCGGCCTGCGAGCGACGGTTCACCTCGCCCGCCGTGGCCACGTAGATGTAGCCCAGGAAGGCGCTGGCGGCCGCCGCGAACAGGGCCAGGAACAGCAGGGTCAGCCGGAACGGCGTGGTGCGGAGAAGACGCGGCAGACGCATGGTGTTTCTCGACGGCCAGCCGTCTTCAGGCTCCTACGGATCGAGGCGATAGCCGGCGCCGCGCACGGTCTGCAGCATGGCCCGGTCGAAGCCCTTGTCGATCTTCGACCGCAGGCGCGAGATGTGCACGTCGATGACGTTGGTCTGCGGGTCGAAATGGTATTCCCAGACCTTCTCCAGCAGCATGGTGCGGGTCACCGACTGGCCCGCGTGGCGCATCATGAACTCCAGCAGCTGGAATTCGCGCGGCTGCAGGTCGATCTCCTTGCCCTGGCGATGGACCGTCCGGTTGATCAGGTTCATCTCCAGCTCGCCGACCTTGAGGGTCGTGGCGACGGCGCCGGTCTCGCGGCGGCGCGACAGGGCCTCGACGCGGGCGACCAGCTCGGGGAAGGCGTACGGCTTGACCAGGTAGTCGTCGGCGCCGGCGCGCAGGCCGGTGACGCGGTCGTTGATCTCGCCCAGGGCCGACAGGAACAGGACCGGCGTCTGGTCGCCCTCGCGACGCAGGGTCTCGACCACTTGAACACCATCAAGCTTGGGCATCATGCGGTCGACGACCAGCACGTCGAAGCCGCCCTTCTGGGCCTCGGCCAAGCCCGCCTCGCCGTCGGGCGCGTGCAGGACGTCGTAGCCGGCTTCCTTGAGGCCGTGCGCCATGGCGCCGGCGGCTTCCAGGTCGTCCTCGATAATCAGAATACGCATCGTAGAGCCCCTCATGCGCTCGGGCGGAACAGCGGAACGCTCGACGTTCTCGCGATTCCGCGCATCGCGCGATAGTTGCTCTTGCAATAGCGGTTTCGGCGACCGCCGTAACTTAAACCTTGGACAGATACGAAAAAGCCCCGCTCCGGCGGACCGAAGCGGGGCTCTGTCTCTGTTCGAAGGTCTGTCCGCCTACGGCGCGATCTTCAGCGGCACGAAGACCGGGCGGTTCTGGCGGATCACCTTGACCAGCACGCTGTTGCGACCGGCCTTCTTGGCGGCGGCGACGGCGTTGTTGACGTCGGCGACGGTGGCGACCGGGGCGTTGTTGATGTTGGCCAGGACGTCGCCCTTGGCCAGGCCCTTCTCGCCGGCGTCGCTGTCGCCCTTCACGCCCGTGATCAGGAGGCCCTTGATCTCGCTGTCGATCTTGTAGGTCTGGCGCGAGGCCGGATCGATCGGACCCAAGGTGAGGCCAAGCGCGTCGACCTTCTGGGTCGTGGGCTTGTCCGGGGTCGGGGCGGCGCCGCCGTCCTGATCCTGATCGTCGTCGTTCAAGCCCAGGGCGCCCTCGGCCGGACGGGTGCCCGACACGACGGTGACCGTGCGCGGCTTGCCGTCGCGGATGACCGACAGCTTGATGCCCTCGCCCGGACGAGCCTTGGCGACCTCGCGGGTCAGTTCCGAGCGGTTGGCGATCGTCACGCCGTTGACGCCCGTCAGAATGTCGTCCGGCAGCAGGCCGGCCTTGGCGGCGGGACCGCCCGGGACCAGCTCGGCGACAATGGCGCCCTTCACGTCCTTCAGGCCCAGGGCCTCGGCCGACTCGGCGCTGAAGTCCTGGATGGTCACGCCGATATAGCCGCGGACGACCTTGCCGCCGGCGATCAGCTGCTTGGCGGTGGCCTCGGCGATGTCCGCCGGAATGGCGAAGCCGATGCCGACCGAGCCGCCCGACGGCGAGTAGATGGCGCTGTTGACGCCGATCACCCGGCCGTAGATGTCGAAGCTGGGACCACCCGAGTTGCCGCGATTGATGGGCGCGTCGATCTGGATGTAGTTCACGAACGACGAGGTCTGGTCGCCCAGGTCGCGGTTATAGGCCGAGATGATGCCGGCCGTGGCCGTGCCGCCCAGGCCGAACGGGTTGCCGATGGTGATGACCCAGTCGCCGACGCGCGGCTTGGCCTGGTTCTCGAAGTTCACATACGGGAACTCGGCGCCCTTGGCCTTGGGATCGACGACCTTGATCACCGCCAGGTCCGTGCCCTCGTCGCGACCGACCAGGGTGGCCTTCAGCTCGCGGCCGTCCTTCATCACCACCTGGATGTCGTCGGCGTCGGCCACGACGTGGTTGTTGGTGACGATGTAGCCATCGGCCGAGATGAAGAAGCCCGAACCGGCGGACTGCTGCTTCGGCGTGGACGGCGAGTCGCCGTCGTCGCCGCCGTCATCCTTCTGGCCCGGCTTGCCCTTCTGGCCGCGCGGCACGATGTCGAAGCCTTCCAGGCCCGGGATGCGCAGCGCCTGCGGCGAGGCCTTGGAGGTCACGTTGATCTGGACGACCGCGGGCGAGACCTTCTCGAAGATGTCGGCGAACGACATCGGCGCGCCCGGGGGCGGCGCGAAGGCCGGCGCGCCGGCCATGGCCGCGCGCGTCACCGGGGGTTCGGCGGCGCCCGCCGCGCCCATGCGCATGCCCACGCCCGCCAAGGCCGCGCAGGCCACGCCCGCGCCCGCGACGGCGCCCACAATGAATCCCGACTTCCTAGCGGTCATTCGTCTTTCCTCATCCGCGCGCTGAGCGCGGCTCCTTCGCGTAACCCGCGCGCCCGGCGCACGATCCCAAGTCGATCAGAGAACCTAGTCCCGACAACAAAAGGTGCAATGGTTCTCGAATTATCTTTCCGTCATCCGAAAGGCGCTTCTTGAGGCTCCTTTTCGGCGCAATCGTGTCAATCGTCTTCAAGCAGGCGTCGGACGCGCTCTTCCTCGTCCTGCGAAAGCTCGGTCTGTTCGGGCTCGCGGCGGCGCAAGAGACCGAACATCAGTCCGCCCCCGACCAGCAGCACCCCGATCGGCGCCAGCCACAGCACGGCGTTGCCGGCCGAGAAGGCCGGCTTCAGCAGCACGAACTCGCCGTAGCGCTGGACCAGGAACGCGCGGATCTCGCGATCGCTGCGGCCGGCCTTGACCTGCTCGCGGACAATTCGCCGCAGGTCGCCGGCCAGCTGGGCCTCGGAGTCGTCGATCGACTCGTTCTGGCAAACCAGGCAGCGGACCTCCTTGAAGAGGTCGCGGGCGCGAGCCTCCTGGGCGGGGTCGGGCAGGCGTTCGGACGGGTCGGAGGCGCCGGCCATCAGGGCGATCGAGGCCAGGACGATGGCGGCGGCCCTCAAAACCTTCACGACACGACCTCCCCGGCCCGCTTGCCCACGCCCAGGCGCACGCGGCGGTCCGACAGCGAGATCACCCCGCCGATGGCCATGATCAGCGGGCCCAGGAAGATCAGCCGCACCCACGGGTTCACATAGGCGCGCACCAGCCAGGCCGGCTTGCCGCCCTCGCCCGCCCGGCGCTCGCCCAGCACGACATAGATGTCGTCCAGCCCGCGCGGGCAGATGGCGACCTCCGAGGTGGTCTGGGACCCGGTCGGATAGAAGCGGCGCTCGGGCTCGGCGCGGCAGACCACGGCGCCAGACTTGTCGGTGACCCGCACCAGGCCGCGCTCGGCCAGGTAGTTGGGGCCTTCGACGGTGCCGACGTCGGTCAGGGTCAGGGTGTAGGCGCCCAGCGGCTGACTGCCGTTCAGGCTCAGCGCCTGGGCGGCCTCGACGCGCCAGGCGGTCTCGAACGAGGCGCCCAGCACGAAGATCCCCAGGCCGGCGTGTGCCAGGGTCGTGCCCCAAGCGCCGCGCGGCAGGCCGCGAGCGCGGCGGACGCTCTCGCCGGCAGGGGCGCGGAAGAGCTTCAGGCGATCGGCGATCTCGACCAGCGCCCCGCCGACCAGCCAGAAGCCGATGACCAGGCCGCCGCTGGCCAGGACCTTGCGCGGCTGGACGATCCCGTAAGCGACCAGGCCCAGGGCGGCGGCGGCGGCCAGGGCGATCCACAGCTTGCGGGCTGCGCTTCGGAGATCCCCGCGCTTCCAGGCCAGCAGCGGGCCGGCCGGCAGCACGGCGAAGGCCAGCACCATCAGCGGCACGAAGGTCAGGTTGAAGAACGGCGCGCCGACCGAGACGGCCTCGCCGTCCATGGCCTCGCGGATCAGCGGATAGAGGGTGCCCAGCAGCACCACGGCCGTCGCCGTCGACAGCAGGATGTTGTTCAGGACGATGGCGCTCTCGCGGCTGATGGTCCGGAACTGGCCGCCCGGGTTCAGGGTCTGGGCGCGCAGGGCGAACAGCAGGAAGCCCGCGCCGGCCGCGATGCCCATCATGATCAGCAGCAGAACGCCGCGCGTCGGATCGACGGCGAAGGCGTGGACGCTGGTCAGCACGCCCGAGCGCACCAGGAAGGCGCCCAGCATCGAGAAGGTGAAGGCCGCCAGGGCCAGGAACGCCGTCCAGCCCGGCAACGCGCCGCGCTTCTCGGTGACGATGGCCGAGTGTAGCAAGGCGGCCCCGATCAGCCAGGGCATGAAGCTGGCGTTCTCGACCGGGTCCCAGAACCACCAGCCGCCCCAGCCCAGCTCGTAATAGGCCCAGAAGGCGCCCAGGGTGATGCCTACGGTCAGCAGGCTCCAGGCCGCCAGGGTCCAGGGGCGCACCCAGCGCGCCCAGGCCGCGTCGATCCGGCCCTCGATCAGGGCGGCCAGCGACAGCGAATAGACGACCGAGAAGCCGACATAGCCGCTGTAGAGGAACGGCGGGTGGGCCGCGAGCGCCGGGTCCTGCAGCAGCGGGTTCAGCGAGCGGCCCTCGATCGGGACCTCCAGCAGACGGTCCAGCGGGTTCGAGGCGAAGACCGTATAGCCCAGGAACATCACGCCCAGCGCGCCCTGGATGGCGATGGCGTAGGCCCGCAGACGCGGCGGCAGGCTGTCGCCGAAGAAGGCCATGGCCGCGCCGTAGCCGGTCAGCACCAGGCACCACAGCAGCATCGAGCCTTCGTGGCTGCCCCAGGCGCCGGCCACCTTGTAGAGCATCGGCTTGGCGGTGTGCGAGTTGGCCGCGACATTGGCGACCGAGAAGTCCGAGCCGACGAAGGCGTGGATCAGGGCCGCGAAGGCGACCAGCACCGCCAGGAACGTCGCCACCGCCGCGCCACGCCCCGCTCCGGCCAGCACGGGCGAACGTCGCGCGCCGCCGACCGCCGACAGGCCCATCTGCGCGACCGACAGCATCAGCGAGAGAATGAGGGCGAACGCGCCCAGCTCGACGATCATGAGGTCGGTTTTCCGTAGGCGGGCGCGGCAGCGCCCTCGCCGCGCCACTCGCCCTGCTTCTTCAGGGCCTTGGCGACGTCGCGCGGCATGTAGCGCTCGTCGTGCTTGGCCAGCACCTGCTTGGCGACGAAGGTCCCGTTCGCGTCGAACGTCCCCTCGGCCACGATCCCCTGCCCTTCGCGGAACAGGTCGGGCAGGTCGCCGTGATAGGTCACCCTGGCGGTGGCCTTCTGGTCGGCCACCACGAACTCGACGTCGCCGCCGGGATGCTTGACCACGCTGCCGTGCTGCACCAGGCCGCCCAGCTGGACCTTGCGGCCCGGCTCGACATGGGCCTCCTGGGCCTGGGCCGGAGTGTAGAACAGCGAGATGCTGTCGCGCAGGCCGTACATGGCCAGGCCCACGGCCAGGGCCAGCACCGGCGCGACGGCCAGCAGGATGGTCAGGCGCCGGCGCGCCTTGCGAGATTTCGGCCAGAAACTCATTGGGCTGCGGTCTTCTGAGCGGGTGTGTCGGCGGCCTGGCGCAGGGCCGACAGCACCTTGGGCTGGTCCTTAAAGCGGGTTGAGGCCGAGGCCAGAGCGGCATCGCGCTTGGCCGTCTCGCCCAGCACGGCATAGGCGCGGACCAGCCGCACCCAGCCGTCGGCGTCGTCGGGCGCCTGGGCCAGGCGCGCGGCCAGGCCCTCGACCATGCCGGCGATCATGCCCTTCACTTCCGGGTTCTGGTCGGCGGCGGGGGCGGCGTCCGGCAGGCCGCCGGTGGTCTCGACCCGGGCGATCTCCTGCTGCAAGGCAGCGCGGCCAGGATCCTCGGCAGGCAGACCGGCGGCCAGGGCGCGCCAGGCGGTCAGGCCGCCCTGCACGTCGCCCTCGGCGATCCTGCCGCGCGCCAGGTAGTAGCGGGCCCGCAGGTCGTTGGGATCGACCTTCAGCGCCTCGCCGAACGCCAGCTTGGCGTCGGCGCCCACTTGCCCCTTGGCCTCCATGACGAAGGTCTCGCCCAGCAGGCTCCAGATGTCGGCGCGCTTGGGCGCGACGCGGACGGCTTTGCGCAGGGCGGCCTCGGCGCCCGACAGGTCGCCGGCGGCGGCGCGTGCCTTGGCCAGGAACACCAGCGGCTCGGCCTCCTTGGGCCGCTCGGCCGCGACGCCTTCCAGCACGGCGGCGATCTGGGCGGGCTCCAGGGTCGACGGATCGGCGGCCTTCCAGGCGGCCACGCGCTTGGCGTAGGGCTGGTCGGCCATCTCCGGGCGGCCCTTGACGACATAGAGGCTCACGGCGGCGATACAGGCCGCGCCGACGGCGGCGACCACGATCTTGCGGGGGGTCTTGCCGTCGCGTTCCCAGGTCTCGGCCTGGTCGGCGGCGGCCAGCAGGCCACGGCCGGCCTCGGCGCGGGCGGCCTTCAGCTCGTCCTGCGCCAGCAGACCATCCACGGCCAGGCGCTCGACCTCGGCCAGGCGGCGGCGATGCGGTTCCAGCCGGGTCTGGGCGTCGTCGACGGGCCGGGCGCGGGCGGCCCCGCGCAGCACCAGCCCGGCGGTCACGGCCGACAGCCCCGTCGCGGCGATCCAGAAAGCGATCATGGCCGCGTGTTAGCTTGTTCCCGCGTCCGCCGTTAGTAGGAAAAGTGCGTAAGGGAGGCCCCGATGACGCCGATTCTGCTAATTCCCGGTCTGCTGTGCTCGGAGGAGATCTTCGCGCCGCAATTGCCGGCGCTCTGGCCGCACGGGCCGGTGACGATCGCCTCGACCCTGGCCGGCGACACGATCCCCGACATGGCCGCGCGGATCCTGGCGCAAGCCCCGCCGCGCTTCGCGCTCGTCGGCGTCTCGATGGGCGGCTACATCGCATTCGAGATCATGCGCCAGGCGCCCGAGCGGGTCATGAAACTGGCCCTGATCTGCACCTCGGCATGGCCGGATCTGCCGAAACAGACCGCGGCGCGTCGAAAGATGGTCGCCCAGGCCCGCGCTGTCGGCTTCGAGCGCTTTCTCGCCTTGGGCGCCGACGCCCTGACCCATCCGAACCGCATGGGCGATCCCGACTTGAACGCCGCCAGCATCCGCATGGGCCGCGTGGTGGGCCTCGAAGGCTTCGTCCGTCAGACCGAGGCCGTGATCGCCCGCGCCGACAGCCGTCCGCTGCTGGGGTCGATCAAGGTTCCGACCGTGGTCATCGTGGGCGACCTGGACCCTCTGACGCCCATGATGCTCTCGGAGGAGATGGCGGAGATGATCCCTGGCGCGAAACTGGTGATCGCGCCCGACTGCGGACACGTGATCACCCTGGAGCGGCCCGAGGTGGTGAATGCGGCGCTGGCGGAGTGGTTGGAGGCCTAGGCCGCGATCGCCGCGGCCGCGCGACGGCGCACGATCTCGGCGGTCTTGTCATCGCGCGTGTAGGCGATGAAGCCGGCGGCGACGTCCAGATATTTCACCGCCAGCCCCGAGTCCCCGCCATCGCCGGTGCGGGCCACGTGCAGGACGTCCTCGATATAGGGATCGAGACGGCTGTTCAGCTTTTCCAGGATCTTGTTGCGCGAGCTGCCGTAGCCGGCCTTGTCGGCGCAGGTGCGCAGTTCGGCGATGAAGGCCAGGGCGCACTGGGCGCGGCGGATCATCGCCTCGTCCGGCTCCTCGGTCAGCCTGGCCGCCCCCTTGCTGCCCTTCCTGGCCATCATCGAGATGGGCCGGGTCGGCAGGGCCGCTTCCAGAGCCTTGTCGGCCTGGTCCATGCGCTGCTCGCAGACCTTGGCCATCTGCTGCTTGTGGCGGGCGATCCGCTTGCCCCAGGGACCGTCCTTGGCGACGTCGACCGACTGCTGGAACTCGGCGATCTGCAGCTGAGCCCGGTGGGCGCCTTGGGCGGCCTCGCGCCCCACCTTCTCGCCGTCGGCGAAATTGAAGGTCTCGATGCGCAGGATCGAGGCGTCGATGTCGGCCAGGACGCGCTCGCCGAATTCCTTGACCTCGGACGAGGCCAGGTAGCGGTCGGTGGGGCGGTCCATGACCGCCGAGATGACGCGCAGGATTCGCCAGTCGTCCGGCAGGTGCGCCGACAGCATGTCCAGCAGCAGCGGTCCGGCGTCCTCGCTGATCCGGCAGGCGTCACGATAGGCGAGCTTGGCGGCGAAGGCGCGCTCTTCCGACATGCGGCTGACCCACTCGGCCAGCTTGGGCAGGCAGGTGCGCGCGATGGCCGACAGCTGCAGGCACAGGGCCAGATGCTCAGGATCGCACAGCGAGCGGACGCTGTCGAAGGCGGCGTTCTCGGGATCGCGCAGACCCGCGGCGGCGGTCTTGCACAGTTCGTCGAAGACCTCGGGAACGCCGTTCTCGAGATCCCAGGGATTGCACTTGGCCGAGGCTTCCTCGACGCGGCTGGGCGCGATCGCCTTCAGCGCCTTCCACAGGCGCGACAGCACGGGAGCGGGAAACGATACCGCGCCCGCGCCGCGCACGGCGCACAGCGGCACGATCGGGGCCAGAACGTTGTTGCGGACGAAGCGGCTGGCGGTCTCGTCCTCGATCAGGCCGCGCACCGACGCGAGGGCCCCCTGCGAGCCGGCCCCCGACAGGGCCAGCTCAAGGCTGCGCAGCGCCGCGTCCGGAGCGGTTTCCACCAGCGTCCGGATGATCTGCAGTTTATGCGCGGCGATAGCGGCCATGGTCCCCCGTGTCGGACTCACACGGCCGACAGACGTCAACCATGTTCGAAACGAGGTTAAGGATTTCCGAAACCCGTCGAAAATCCAAGCCCCTGGCGCGAGATGTCGCGGGCTCAAAAGCCTTTGGCTACCAGAGGTTTAGATCACCCTCAGGCAGGACGGCGCGCAGCCTTGCCGCGACCGTTAGCCGCAACCATGGGTTATGTTTCGGCGCGCGGCAGATCCAGCGTGACCCGCAGGCCGCCCAAGGGCGATTCACCAAGCTTGACCGATCCGCCATAGGCGCGGGCCAGTTCGTCCACGATCGACAGGCCCAGGCCCGAGCCGGGGGCGTTCTCGTCCAGCCGCTGGCCGCGCTTCAGGGCCTGGCCCCATTCCTCGGGCGGCAGGCCCGGGCCGTCGTCGTCGACGGTGACGGTCATGCGGGTCTCGCCGGTCGGGGCGGCGTCGACGCGGATCCTGCCCTTGCACCACTTGCCAGCGTTTTCCATCACGTTGCCGACCACTTCCAGGAAGTCCTGCTTCTCGCCCTGGAAGGCCAGGTCCTCGGGGCAGCGCCAGTCGATCTCGATCCCCCGGCCGTCCGCCTTGTCCTGGAAGATCCGCTCCAGGGTGACGGCCAGTTCGTCCAGGATCGGCTCGACGGGCGTGCGCTCGCCGCTGGTCTGGGAGCGGGCGGCGGCGCGGGCCCGGCGCAGGTGGTGATCGACCTGCTCGCGCATGGTCTGGGCCTGGCGCTCGACCACCTCGGCCAGTTGGCCCGGCTGCTGAGAGGCCTCGGTCAGCATCACCGACAGCGGGGTCTTCAGGGCGTGGGCCAGGTTGCCGACGTGGGTGCGCTGGCGCTCGACGACTTCCTGGTTGTGGGCCAGCAGGGCGTTCAGCTCGCGCGACAGCGGCTCCAGTTCCTCGGGATAGTCGTCGGCCAGCCGCTCGGCCTTGCCGCGCCGCACCCCGGCCACCTCGCGGCGCAGGCGGAACAGCGGCTGCAGGCCGAAGCGCACCTGTACGACCACCCCCAGGATCAGGCCGCCGCCCAGGATCAGCAGGGCGAAGGCGGTGATCCGGCCGAAGCGATCGGCGTCGGTGTCGATCGGCGAGCGGTCCTCGGCGGCGAGGAACACCACCGGATCGGTCAGGCCCGGCAGGCGCGCCAGGATGGCGGCGGCGCGCAATGGCTTGTCCTGCGGCCCGCGCATGTCGAAGAACAGGGTCTTGCCCGGCGCGGCGTCCAGGCGGTCGATCTGGTCGGAGGACAGCATCAGGTCGCTGTCCCACAAGGAGCGCGAGCGCACGAGTTGGGGCATCGACCCGTCCGGGCGCTTGCCCAGGATCAGCCAGTAGCGGCCCGAATAGGCCCGCGTGGCGCGGATGTCGGTCAGGGCCGGGGCGCGCAGTTGGCCGTCATCGACGCTGGAGCCGGCATAGAGGTCGTCGGTCAGCACCGCCAGCGACTGGTCGAACCGGCGGATGGCGGCGCTGCGGAACTGGGCGGTCAGGAAGACCCCCGCGACCAGCACGACCAGCAGGGTCCAGATCCCGGCGATCAGGACCAGGCGACGGACCAGCGAACGGCGACGCAGGTCCAGCAAAGGTTCAGGCCGTCTCTTCGCCCGGCAGGGGCGCGAGGCGATAGCCTAGGCCGCGGACGGTCTCGATGCGGTCGGCGCCAAGCTTCTTGCGCAGACGCCCGATGAACACCTCGATAGTGTTGCTGTCGCGGTCGAAGTCCTGGTCGTACAGGTGCTCGACCAGCTCGGTGCGGCCGATCACCCGGCCCTGGTGCATCATCATGTAGTGCAGCAGCCGGTATTCCAGCGAGGTCAGGCGCAGCGGCTCGCCGTTGACGCTGGCGCGGGCCGCGCGCGGGTCCAGGCGCAGCGCACCGCACGACAGCGACGGCGCGGCGTGGCCGGCCGAGCGGCGCAGCAGGGCGCGCAGGCGGGCCAGCAGCTCCTCGGTGTGGAAGGGCTTGGCCAGGTAGTCGTCGGCCCCGGCGTCGAAGCCGGCGACCTTGTCGCTCCAGGCGCCGCGGGCGGTCAGGATCAGCACGGGCGTCACGACGCTGCCGCGCCGCCAGCGCTCCAGCACCGACACGCCGTCCACCTTGGGTAGGCCCAGGTCCAGGATCACCGCGTCATAGGGCTCGGTCTCGCCCAGGAACTGGGCTTCCTCGCCGTCCGGGGCGTGATCGACGGCGTAGCCGGCGTCGGCCAGGGCCAGCTTCAGCTGGCGCGTCAGGTCGGGATCGTCCTCGACGAGCAGAATGCGCATGGAAACTCCTGAAGCGTATTAGCCGCCGCTGAGGATCTGGCCGGTCTCGGCGTCGACGATGAAGTCGATGCGGCGGCCGTCGTTGGTGGCCCAGCGGACGCGGTAGTTGCGGCCTTCGAGGCCGGCGTCCAGCACCCGGCCCGGCGTCCGTGCGGCGATCATCTGGATCACGCGGTCCAGCGGCACCAGCCGACCCGCGCGCACGCCGCCTCGCGCCTGGTCCGACTGCGCGCGCCAATCGGCGCCTAGCGAGTCTGGTCCACGGCGTTGCGCCGAAGCCGCGCCCGGAAGGGCGGCGACCAGCGCGGCGGCGACGAGAAGGACACGGATCGTTTTCATGCTCTCTGGTCTAAAGGACCTCGGCTGAATGGAGACTGAACGTCGGGGTTATGAACGGGCTGCGGCGTTCTGTCACGGTTAGACACGCTCCAGGCGCAACGGTTCCCGTCAACTCACGGTGACCGGCCATAAACTTTCCCATCAAAGCGCGATCAGGCTCTTGCGCAGCGTCAGCTTCACCGTTCGGCCCAACGGGTCCAGGTAGTCGGGCTGGTAGGCCTGGGGCGTCGCGCCCTTGGCGTCGCGGACGACAGGGCGGCTGTAGAAGAGGTTGTCGGCCGCCAGGGTGATGCGGGTCCCCGCGACCCATTTGGACATCATGCCCAGCTTCACGTCGCGCGGCGCCTCGTAGAAGGCCGACAGGTTGACCGTGGTCTGGTCGTCGAAGCGCAGGGCGCCGCTGCCCGGACCGGCGTCGATCGTGCTGCCGCCGCGCCAGGCGCCGTTCAGGTTGACGCCGACGCCCTGCCGGAAGGCGTTGAGGCGGAAGCTCAGCTCCTCGCGCGGCTGGCCCCGGCGGCTGGTGCTGGCTCCGTTCAGCAGGTCCAGCGGCGGCAGGCCCTGGCGCAGGGTGGTCTCGTCGCGCAGGCGCAGGGTGTAGTTCATCGACAGCTGCACCTGGCCGGCGTTCTTCAGGTCCGGCTTGGTCCCCTTGGGCGCGCCCTTCTTGGGCCGGCCGATGAAGCGGGTCAGGTTGAAGCCGCCGCGCAGCTCCTCGCGGTCGATGGCGTCGAAGTTCAGCGGCCGGCTGTCGATGCCGGTCAGATTGCCCTCGGCGTTGCGCGTGAAGCGCTCCGGGAAGGCCGCCTCCAGCGCCGGGGTGATCAGCGGGAAGTTCGAGATCGGGTCGTCGATATGGGTGCGGACCCAGTTGGCGTTGACCGTCAGGCGCGTCGGCCCGCCGTCGCGGCCGATCGGCTTGACGTTGAGGCCGGCGCGCAGCGTGCGGCGACGGTCGTTCGCCAGGCCGCTGTTGCCGCCCTCGACCCGGCTGACTGTCACGCTCTGGTTGGTGGCGAAGTCGAACACCGTGGCGCTGGGGGTCAGCACCACGGGGTCGACGATCTGGTTGGCGGCCGGGGCCGACTGCTCCTCGCTGAAGCTGACATTGACCTGCACCAGCTGATCCGGCGTCCAGTTCAGGCCCGCGCCCAGGGCCAGGCGGTCCTTGAAGGTCTCCAGGTTGTAGCCGGCGTTGACGCTGGCGGTCAGCTCGCCCAGGACCGGCAGCACCGCGTGCGAGCGGCTTGCCAGCGGCACGTCCAGGTCGCCCTGCACGCTCATGGTGCGGCGCTCGTAGACGATGCGGGTCGGCGTCCCGGCGCGCACGGCGTCCGAGGTCTGGCTGACCTCCTCACCGCCGACCTTGACGGTCGACGTCACCCGGCCGGCCGGGATCTCGGCGACGTCGCCGTTCAGGACCAGCTCGGCCTTGCCGCCGCGCGACCTGGTCTTGGCGACGTCGCGGGCATTGGCCTTCAGCAGGGCGCGCGGCGCGGGGCCGAACGGATTGACCGTCGGGTCGCCAGCCAGGATCGCGGCCTTCCAGGCGCCGGAGTCGACGCCCCGGCCGGTCGCCGTCTGGCTGTCGCTGCGGTCGTAGGTCCCGTTCAGCGCCCAGCGCCAATCGCCGACATAGCCGTTGGCGGCCAGGGCCAGCTGGCCCTTGGTGTTGTCCTGCTCGCGCAGCTGGGACCACGGAGCGTCCAGATAGCGATAGACCGTGACGTCCCGCGCGAACGGCGAGAAGGGGCTGCCGGCCGGCAGCCTCACCGAGGTCGCGGGCAGACCCAGGAAGCTGGTCCGCCTGGCGTCCTCCAGATCGAGGCTGACGGTGACGCTCACCTTGTGGGCCAGGTCGCGGGTGATCGCGGCCTTGAAGTTGCCCTGCCCCAGCGACGGCAGCAGGCTGCGATTGGCGACGATGCCGGAAAGCTCCGGCGTCCCGGCCGCGAACCGCGCCAGGCCCACCGGACCGTCCCAGGCGTCCTCGGGCGCGGCGGCGACCGTCACCATCCCACCGGCGAGGGCCGATAATGTCGGGTCGATCTCGCTCCCGAAGAGGGTCGAAGCCACGTTGCCGACCAGGCCATAGGGCGCTGTGGCCGACGGGACGCGATAGATGTCGCGCTCGGCCTCGAACAGCGTCGACTCCTGGCGCCAGTCCAGGCCCACGGTCGTGCGCTCGTCGCCGGCCAGGCGGAAGACATCGCCGTCGAAGCGCTCGACCGTGCGGCCCTCCCGCGTGGTCGCCGCTTCCTCCAATTCGACCGCGGCCGAGCGGAAGCGCTTGCGCAGCACGAAGTTCACGACCCGCTGATTGGGCCGGTAGCCGTAGGCCAAGGCGGTAGAAGGCGGCAGCACGTCCATGCGCTCGATCGCCTGGCTCGGCAGCCCACTGATCTCTTGAAAGCCCGAGATCCGCCGGCCGTTGGCCAGGTAGATCGGCGGCGGCGCGTCGGGCTCGCCGGTGGTGATCTCGGGCGCCAGCAGAGCCACCAGGTCCGCGATGGTGCTGGCGCCGGTGGCCTGGATCTCGGAGGCGTCCAGGGTCAGTTCGGGCTGGGCCGGACCGTCGTGCTTGCCGCGCACGCCCTTGACCACCAGGCTGTCGATCAGCCCGGTCTGCTCACTCTCGGGCGGCGTCGGAGTGGAAACCGGTGTCTCCTGAACCGGCGCGGCGGCCTGCAGGAGCGCCAGAACGCTGATCAGAACCATCGAAGCCGCCCCATGCGGATCACTGAAAGCCCGTCGCTTCCTATGGCGCGCTTGAGAAACTCGCAAGCACACAAGCGTGTCATCCCGGCCGCAGCATGGCGGAGAGCCGGGACCGCGGAAAAAGCCAGCACTTCTGGCGGTCCCGGATCGGCCCTACTTCCGCTTGGGCGTGTACGGTTTCTGGTCTCGCCAGGCCTGGGCGAACTTTTCCAGGTCCTGGTCGACGGCCTCGGGCAGGGTCACGACCAGGCGCGCCAGCAGGTCGCCGCGCTTGCCCTTGGCGTCGGGCATGCCGCGGCCCTTGAGGCGCAGGGTCTGGCCGCTGTTGCTGCCCTTGGGCACGTTCAGCATGACATTGCCGTCGGGGGTCGGGGCCTCGACCTTGCCGCCCAGCACCGCGTCGGGGACCGAGATCGGCAGGTCCATGACCAGGGCGTCGCCCTCGCGGCGGTAGATGGCGTGCGGCTTGATGGAGAGCTCGATCAAGGCGTCGCCCTGGCCGCCACGGCCGGGGCTGCCCTGACCCTTCAGGCGCAGGGTCTGGCCTTCCTGGGCGCCGGCCGGGATGCTGACGTCGATCGTGCGGCCGTCCGAGAAGGCCACGCGCTTCTTGCCGCCCTTGATCGCCTCTTCCAGGTCGATGTCGAGGCGCGCCTTGATGTCGGCGCCCTTGGTCGAGAAGCCGCCGCCCATCCCGCCGCCGCCGCCGAAGGGGCCGCGTCCGCCGCCCCCCTGGTTGAACATGCCGCCGAACAGCTCCGAGAGATCGATCTCCGGCCCCTCGTCACGGTGGAAGCCGCCGCGACCGAAGCCGCCGGCGTTGAACGGGCCGTTGCCGGGTTGGCCGCCGAAGCCGCGCATGGTCTCGCGACCATCGGCGTCGATCTGGCCCAGGTCGAACTTCTTGCGCTTCTCGGCGTCGCCGACGATGTCGAAGGCGGCGCTGACCTGCTTGAACTTTTCCTCGGCCTTCTTGTCCCCCGGATTGGTGTCCGGGTGATGCTGCTTGGCCAGCTTGCGGAACGCCTTGCGGATCTCGTCCGCCGTCGCGGTGCGGGAAACGCCGAGTTCCTGATACGGGTCGCGGGCCAAGGAAGGTCCTCTAGTGAAAAGTGGGCCCAGAAAACTGGGCCTAAACTGGGGGAAGTGTCGGTACCGCCCTCCATCTAGAACGTCCAGCGCGGTGCGCAAGGCCCTATGTGACCAATTTACCACAGACCTGATGTCACAGGGCGATCTGGGCGGGGGTTCCCCAGCCGTACAGCGTCCCGCCCTGGCGGACCTCGATCCGCGCCGAACCCGAGGGCGCATCGGCGCTCCGCATGGCGGCGGTGTAGGTGAAGGCGGGCGTGACGACCTCGGCCTCGCGCAGCACGGCCGCGCCGTCCAGCACGCGGATGCGATAGCGCTCCGAGCCCTCGGCCAGCGGGACCTCGCCTTCCCAGATGTCGCCGCCGACCCGGGCCCGGCGGATCCAGGCCAGCTGAAGGTCGCCGGCGACAAGGCGCTTCCTCAGATGGGCCGGGGCCAGCGGACGCAGGGCGCGGCCGGTCCAGACCGTCGTGACCTCGCTCATCGCGGGCCCTGCGGGCGGGCCGCCGGCCGGGGCGGCGCGGACCAGCAGGGGCGTCCCGCGCTCGAAGGCCGCGACGCTCATCGGGAGCACCGCCTCGTCCAGCAGCACCACCGGCGCACCCGACGGGATCACGGCCTCGCCCGCCGCCCCGTCGCGCTGGCCGCGCAGCAGGCCAGTCAGTTTCCAGGTGTCGGGGGCGATCAGCGCGGCGGCCTCGAAGGCGATGACCTCCCACTCGCCGGAAGGCGCGCGGATCGCCAGGGCGTTGTCGCCGGCCAGCACGGCGGCCAAAGGCGCGGAGGCCAGGCTGGAGCCCTCCATCCGCACGGTCAGACTGTCCCGGGACACCCGATGCGGCGAGGCTGGCGAAAGGTCGGTCAGGGTCTGGCCCAGGGTGGCCGGTCCGGCCAGGCGGGCGCGGGCGGTCAAGGTCTCGACGCCGGTCCCGGCCTGGATCTCCAGCGGCCGCCAAGGCTCGGACGCGGCGGCGACCAGGGGCCGGGCGTCGTCGGACAGCGCGCCGTCCGAAGGCAGGTCCAGCACATGCAGCACCGGCGGCGCGGCCGGATCGCGCGGCGGGGCCGGCGTCCAGTCGACGCCGCCGACCACGCCGTAGCCGGCCAGCACCGGAACCAGAGTCGCGCGCGGGCGCTCGTCCAGGTCCAGCCGCTGCACGCGCCAGGTCGCGCCATCGAACACCAGACGATCGCCGGCCTCGACCCGCAGGGCGGCCGAGGGCGACAGCCGCACGATCCGGGTCCGGCGCGCGGCCTCGTCGGCGGCCAGCATGCGGCGGGCCACGGCTTCGGCCTCCGCGGCGGCCAGGACGATCGGCGCGTCGGCGTCGCGGGTCCCCTGTCCCGTCTCGCGCCGCACGACCAGCGCCCCGACCTGATAGTCGCGGGCGGCGTCCAGGAATCTCAGGCGCAGAGCCTCGGCGGCGGGCTCCAGCACGCGGGTCTGGGTCTGCGCGGGCCCGTCATCTGGCAAAGCCAGGTCGTCGCCGGCCAGGGCCGCCACGGCGCGGCCCGACCGGCTCAGCATCTTGACGTGGTCGCCGCGCTCGACCGGGTCGAGGGCGAAGGCCTCGGTCAGGGGCGAGAGGGCGTCGCGCACGCGCATCGGCCGGTCGACGACATAGCCGCCCACGGCCCCGCCCGCCTCGCCAGGATCAATGGTGACGCCGGCCCGCGCGCCCAGGGCCTGGATCAGCTCGGGCAGCGGCGCGATGCCCGCCCGACCGGTCAGCCAGTGGCCCAGCACCCAATTGCCGCCGTCGTTCCAGACGTCCGAACGCGCCGGAAAGTCGGGGAACGGCCGGGCGTCCCAGCACCAGGCGCTGGCGGCCTCGATCATCGGCCCGCCATAGACGCTCGACACCGGATTGGCGGCCGGCTCCTCCAACCAGGCCAGCACGGTCTCCAGGTAGCGCCGCTGGCCGAAGTCGTCGCGCTCTCCGGTCGAATAGGGCGGCAGGAAGCTCTCCGAGCTCTTGGGATCGATGAAGAGGTTCGGCGAATTGGACCCCTTGTCGACGGCCGGACAGCCGAACTCGGTCAGGCGGATCGGCTTGGACTTGGGAACCCAGGCGGTCGGCGTGGTCGCGCGGACGCCGCCCGGACGGTCGTAGTGCGGATTGCTCCACCAGGCCTTCAGGTCCTTGGCGCGAAACATCCACGGCTCGCCATAGGCGCCGTCGGTGATCGGGCTGCGGACCTGGGCGTCGCGGGCCGCCTGGCTGGCATAGTACCAGTCGAAGTTCTCGCCGCCGGTCAGGCCGGCGCGCAGATAGGCCGGGTCGTGCGGCCCCAGGAAGCCGGCGGCGGCGTCCAGATGCGTCTCGCCCTCGCGCCAGTCGGTGACCGGCGGGTACCAGTCGACGCCGACGAAATCGATGTTCGGATCGGCCCACAGCGGGTCGAGATGAAAGGCCGCATGGCCGTCGCCGGGCTGGTGGCCGAAGTACTCCGACCAGTCGGCCGCGTAGCCCAGCTTGGTCGCCGAGCCGACGACACCACGCACCTCGGCGGCCAGGCTCCTCAGCTTGGCGACCGCTGGATAGGTCCCGCCCGCGCCGCGCACGACCGTCAGGCCGCGCAGCTCCGAGCCGATGATGAAGCCGTCCACCCCACCGGCCTGGGCCGCCAGCGACGCCTGGTGCAGCACCATCCGGCGCAGGCCCCAGGTCCCGTCGAAGAAGGCGCCCACCTGGGTCGTCGCCGACGCCGTCCCGTCTGTCCCCGCCTCGCAGGTGATCCGGCCGCGCCAGGGGTAGTTCGGCGTGTCCATCAGGATGAAGGGATAGAGGGTCACCTTCAGTCCGCGCCGCTTCAGCTCGGCGATGGCCTGCAGCACCACCGCGTCGGCCGGCGTGCCGCCATAGGCCGGGGCGCCGTCCTTCAGCGAGATCAGGTGCGCACCGGCGCGATCGACGCCGGCCACGCTCCAGGCCAGGGGCAGGGTGTCCTTGGTCGGCCCCTCGACGCCCGGCTTGATCTGGCACTGGCCGCAGCGCAGGTCGGTCCCGAACCAGCCGACCACCAGGGTCACGTGATCGACATTGGGCAGCTGGGCCTGCAGCTGGTCGAGGGCCACCACCAGGTCGGGCCGCCCCTCGGCGTTGTGGACGCTCTCGGACGCCGTGCGGGTCAGGCCCTCGCGACGCAGCACCGCCTCGGTCGCATAGACGAACTCGCCCGCGCCAGGGATCAGGCAGACCCCTTTCAAGCGCTCTTCCAGCCCCACCGTCCCGGGCGCGCGCGGCCGGCGGAAGACCTCGAACGACAGCTGCGGCGGGCGATTGCCATAGGCGTCCAGCGGGAGGTCCTCGAACACCACATAGGCCACGCCGCGATAGGCCGGAGCCAGGCCTTCAATGGCGGCGATCAGCGGGTCGGGGGCCTGGTCCTCGGTTCCGCGATGCACGCGCATGTTCGCGCCGGACAACTCCATGACCTTGCCGTCGGCCCAGACCCGGCCGATGCCGTCGATCGGGCCCTCGGCCACCGCCACGGCGAACGACAGGCTGTAGGCGTAGCTGGACGTCTTCTGGCCCTTGGCCCCGCCGACCCGCCCCTCGACCCGCTTCTCCCGGAAGCGGGCGGCCCAGATGACCTGACCGCCGACCCGGGCGCGACCGAACACGCAGGGCAGCGCCGCGCCCTCGGCCGCCCCGGTCAGGCGCAGCTCGGGAATGTGCGGACCGACCTGGCGGGCCGGCGTCAGGGCGTTGAGCGCCGCCTGGTCGACCACCGCGCCCAGCGCCGCGCCGACCACGGCCCCCAGCGGCCCGCCGATCGCCGCGCCGACGCTGGAAAGGATGACTTGGGCCATGCGGGCCTCCGATCAGAAGGGAAAACGGAACGCGCCCGCCAGCCGCTCGCGCCACCAGCGGCCCAGCACGCTCTCGACGCAGGCCCGGCCCCAATAGGCGTGGATCATGCGGTCCGGGCCGGACTGGATGGCGCAGTGCTTGGCGACCGCGCCCGGGGCCATCCGGAAGACCAGGACGTCGCCGGGCCGAGGGTCGTCGACGGGGATCAGCCACCGCCCGAAGGCCTCCAGCAACAGCTCGCGCCCGCCGGTCTCGGCCCAGTCGGGGCGGTAGGGCGGCGGGGGCTCGGGCTCGGCGCCGTGCAGGGCTCGCCAGACGCCGCGCACCAGGCCCAGGCAGTCACAGCCGGCGCCGAGGGCGGAAGCCTGGTGGCGGTAGGGCGTGCCGAGCCAGAGACGGGCTTGGGCGACGGGGCTCACCGCCGTCCCCCGTCGTTCCGCTCGCCCTCGACGGGGTACAGCGTCAGAAAGTCCTCGCCGGGCGAGGTCGGAAAGCCCCGGAAGTTCACCCCGTTGTCGAACGTCCCGACGCAGGTCGCCCAGCGCTTGTCGCAGGTCGCCCCCGCCGGGGGCGTGATCCCGCAGCGACTGTCGCCCAGCCGCGCGTCGCACAGCCGGGTGAAGGTCCGCCCCGCTACCCGCTCCAGTTCGGCCAGCGGTCCGGCCAGGGTCGCCTTGAATGCTTCGCCTTCCCGGCTTACCGCCGCGATGGTCGCCGTCCAGAGGCGCACCAGGCGCGTGGGCGCGCGCCAGTCGACGCGCAGGCCCGCGACCTTGGCCCCGTCATAGAGGCCGGCGGCGAGGTCGGCGTCGGTGATCCCAGCGTCGTCCAGCACGCCCAGCGCCGCGCCCTGGCCGGGGACATAGCCGGCGGCGCTCTCGCTGGCGCCCAGACTCCAGCCGCCGCCGGCCCGGCAGGTCACGCCGTCGACGACGAGGTCGCGGTCGTGGTCGGTGAAGCCCAGCTTCACCCCGTCGGCGCGGGTGACGATCCAGGCCTGGCACAGCCGGGCCAGATCCAGGTCTTGTGGCAGGGCGCGCATCAGACCCGCACCTCGACCAGGGCGCAGGCGCTGACCCGCGCGGCGGCGAAGCCCTCCAGGGTCACGTCCAGCCGGTCGAGGTCGAAGCGCACCGGCGTGTCGAACTCGAACCCCGCCGTCACCGCCGCGCCCGCCGTCGGGGCCGAGGTCAGGGTCACCAGGCCCGTGGCCGCGTCGACCGCGAAGGCCCCGGTGCCGAGGGCGACGCCGGCCACCGCCACCTTGACCGTGCCGGCGACCGGCTTGGCGATCGGGCGGACCACCGCCTCGGGACCGGTCCCGTAGGTCTTGGTCAGTTGGAAGGTCTTCCGGCTCCCGTCGCCCGTCCCGATCGCCTGGTCGCCCGCCGCCGGCGCGCCCGAGGGGACACAGGACTTGAAGTCGGTCGGGTCGCGGAAGCGGAAGCCCGCCAGCCGCCCGCCCCGCGCCTCGAAGAAGGCGATCAGCTCGGCGACCTCGTCCAGCGGCCGCGCGGCGGTGGCGATCAGCCAGCGACGGCGGCCCTGGGTCCAGGGACTGGTGCGGCGCTCGAAGCCCGACGCCAGGGTGACGATCTCGGTGCGCCGCTCGACGCCGCCGGTGCAGCCGAACGCCAGACGCGCGGGCAGGCGCGCCTCATGGAAGTCGCTCATCACGATCTCTCCCGCGTATTCACGCAAAGGTTTTCAGAAAATTTGACGAGAAGCGGAGCCGTTGGCGGCGAAGCCCATTAAGTCTGCGTCATGACCCGCTTTTCACTTCATGCGCGGGTCGTCGGGCCCTACGTATGGGTTCGAGATTGGAGACTGAAATGGATTGGAAGACCCTGTTCCTGTCGCCGGAAGGCCGCATCGGCCGCCAGGCGTTCTGGATCGGCTGGCTCGTCCTGCTGGGCGTCAACGTGGCCGTGGGCTGGGTCCCGCTGGTCGGGCACATCATCGCCCTGGGCACGATCTATTCCAGCGTCTGCATCCACTCCAAGCGCCTGCACGACATGGGTCAGACCGGCTGGTGGCAGGTGCTGCCGTGGGTGTTCGGCCCCATCCTGATCATGGGCTCGGCGCTGTCGGTCGGCGTGCTGCCGGCCATCGCGGCCCTGACCCACGGCGAGCCCGAGATCTCGGCGCTCAGCGCGGTGGCGGGCCTGTTGATCTCGATCTTCATCGCCTTCGCCATCTGGCTGGCCTTCACCCTGTGGGTCGGCTGCAGCAGCGGCCAGTCCGGCGACAACAAGTACGGCGCGCCGCCGCCGAACACCGCTGCGGTGGCGCTCTAGAGACGACTGGCGCCGACGCTCACGGCCCGGGCCAGCGCCTGGGCCAGCTGGGCGTCCGAGCGGACCAGGCCCGCGACGTCGCCGCCCTGGACATTGACCGTCACCGACACGCCCCCGCCGCTTCCGGCCGGTTCGATGGTCCCGGCCGAGGCGGGACGAAACAACTCCGGTCCGCGCTCGCCGACCAGATAGGCTCCGCCGGGCAGCACCGGACCGCCGTCGGCCCGCGCTCCCGACAACTGGGCGCCGGAAAAACTCTTCGAGAGCGCCTCGCTCAGCCCGCCCCCTTTCAGCGCCGCGCCCGCCGCGCCCAGCACCGCGCGGGCCAGCTCGCCCAGCGACACCTGCCCGTCCGACGCGGCCCTGGCCAGCGAGCGGACCAGCGATGCGCCAGCCTGGGCGAAGGCTTCGTCGATCGAGCGCGCAGCCCGTTCGGCAGGAGCCTTCAGGGCGTCCAGCGCGGCGGCGGCCTCGGCGGCGCGGGCGGGGACGGCTCCCAGTCCGTCCTGTTCGAAACTCATGCGGAAACCTCCTCGTCGGGATAGCGGGCGATCAGGCCGGTAAGGTCGGCGCGCGACAGGACCGGCGCCGGCGGCGTCTCGGTCAGGGCCCGCCACTCGACCAGCGACAGGCGCCAGAAGGCCTCGGGCGGCACGCCCAGCCGCAGGGCCAGGCGTAAGGGCGCGGACCAGCTCACGCGCAGGCCGCCAGGGCGGCGGCCAGGGCGGCGGCGGCCTCAGGCGCGGTGGCGCGGGCGGCGATCTCGGGGCGCTCGCCGCCGCCGTCCAGCAGGGCCGCCAGGATGGCCGAGAGCTCGCCCGCCGACAGGGTAGCGATGCGGTCGGGCAGCTGGCTCCAGTCCGACAGGCCGAGGGCGGCCTCGATCCGCGCCAGCGCGCCCAGGGTCAGGCACAGGCGGCGCGGCGCGCCGGCCAGGGTCACCACGACCTCGCCGCGCGCGGGGTTGGGCGGCAGCACGATCAGATCGCCGTGAAGGTGACGGCGCCGGCCGAAGCCAGACTCAGCGCGAACGCCGCCTCGCCGTCGTGCTCGCCGGCATATTCCAGCGCGGCGACGATGAACGCGCCCTCCAGCTGGCCGAAGTCGGGGACCACCAGCCGCCAGGTGCGGGCCGACTGCTCGAAAAAGCTCGTCCGCACCTGGGCGTCCGAGGCGGCGTCGCGGAAGATCCCCGAGCCGGACACGGCCACCGACTTGACCCCTGCCCCGGCCAGCAGTTCGCGCCAGCGGCCGGTGCTGTCGCTGTCGGTGGCGTCGATGGTCTTGGCGTTCAGGCTGATGGTCCGGGCGCGCAGGCCCGCGACGGTGTGGAAGGTCGGGGTGGCGGCCCCGTCGCTGATCTTCAGCAGCAGGTCCTTGCCGGCTTGGGCGGCCATGGGAAACTCCTTGGTCTACGGGGCTTCGGTGACCGCCCGCACGCGGACGATCCCCAGGGTGGTCTCGCGGTCGGCGCCGGCGAAGACGTCGGCATAGGGCACGCGCAGGGTGACCAGGCGCCGACCGGTCAGGGTCGGCCTGGCGTCGTGCAGCGCCAGACGAACCGCCGCGACCAGGGCGCGAGCCTCCTCCGGTCCGCCGAAGCGGCTGGCGCAGGTGAGGGTCAGGAGGTGCTCGATGGCGTCGTTCTCGCCGACAGGTCGGCCCTCGGACCGGGTGACCACGACGCAGGGAAAGGTCGGCAGGCGCGGGCTCGTAGCGTAGATCCGCTGGCCGGCGATGGCGGTGACGGCGGGCGCGGCCTTGAGGCTGGCGACCAGGGCGTCGATCAGGGGCTTGTCGCTCACAGCCGCGCCTTTCGGTACGGGGTCAGCCACGGCTCGACGAGGGCGAGGGACGGCTCTCCCCCATTCTCGCTTGAAAAGGCACGATGCTCGTAGGCGTGGGCGACCAGGGTCAGGACGGAGAGGCGCAGCGGCGCGGGGCTGGCGGCGGTCAGGGCGACGCCGGCGGCGGCCGCGACCCGGGCCTCGGCGGCGTCGATCAGGATCGTGAGGATGGCGTCGTCCGCCGTGTCGGCCACGCGCAGGAACGCCCGGACCTCGGCCAGGGTGAGGGATTGCATGTGATTTTCCTGAAAGAGGGATCACTTGCCCCCTCCGGGGGCGGACGACCACGCGGAGCGTGGTCAGGTGGGGGCAAGTGACCGGGTCAGACGATTACGAAACCGCGAACTTCAGCAGCTTCACCGCGTCGAAGTTCTGCACCCCGCCGCCGACGCGCTTGGTGGTGTAGAACAGCACGTGCGGCTTGGCCGAGTACGGGTCGCGCAGCACCCGCACGCCGGCGCGGTCGACGATCAGGTAGCCCTTCTCGAAGTCGCCGAACGCCACCGACAGGCTGCTCGCGCCCACGTCCGGCATGGCCTCGATCTCGGTGACCGGGAAGCCCAGCAGGGACGCCGACTGGCCCGGCTGCAGCGCCGCGTTCCAGATGTAGTTGCCCTGCGCGTCCTTGAACTTGCGCACCGCACTGACGCTGCGACGGTTCATCACGAAGCGGCCGTTCTGGCGGTACTGGGTCTTGGTCGCGTAGATCAGGTCGATCAGCTTGTCGGTCGGGTTGCTGGCCGGCCAGGCGCCGGCGACGCCGGTAGCCAGATAGCCCAGCTGGCCCCAGGTGTAGGACGCGTCCGGCGCGGCGGTGTAGGCCAGCAGGCCCTTGGGCTTGTTGACGCCGTCGCCCGACACGAAGGCCGTGGTCTCCTGGGCGGCGAAGGCGTCCTGCACCTCCTCGGCCAGCCACTCGTCGATGCTGACATAGGCGTCGTCCAGCAGGGCCTGGGTGGCGGCCGGGCTGGCGTAGAGCTCGCCGGCCGGGAAGTCGATGACGTCCAGGGTCGGCGCCGTGGTCTCCGGCCGCGCCGCGGTCTCGGCCACCCAGGCGGCGGCCAGGCCCGTCGGCGACACCGGCTTGCGGAAGGTGCCGGCGCCGATGGTGCGGACCTGGCAGATCTCGCGCATCGGGCTGGTGGCCGCCAGGCGACGCAGGATCAGCCGCTCCAGCTCCGGCGGGGCGACATAGCCGCCGGCCGTGGCCACGCCCTCCGACAGGCCCTTGGCCTCCAGCAGGGCCGCCGGGGTCTCGCCGGTCTTCACATAGCGATCGAAGGCGGCCTTGCGTTCATCGACACGCGCCAGCGGCGCGTCACCGCCAAGATCGGGTCTGCGCAGGTCGCTCATGATCCGGTCCAGCCGCGCCTGGGCCTGGGAGACGGCCTCGTCGATGCGGCCGACCTTCTCTTCCAGGAGGACGTCGGCCCGCTTGGTCTCGATGGCGGCCAGGCGCTGGTCGTTGGCGGCCTTGAAGCTCTCGAACGCCGTCAGGACGTCAGCCAGCGCCGCGCGGGCCTCGGGCGAGGCCGCGTGTTTGGTTTCCTTCATGGGGATCTCCAAAAAGAGCCCCTCCCCTCGATGGGGAGGGGTTGGGGTGGGGTGATGCGGCGATGGCCACGCCCCGATTTGCGAGACAGGAGCGGCGGAACGGCCGCGTCACCCCCATCCCTGCCCTTCCCCCATCAAGGGGGAAGGAAACTTCACGCCACGGTCAGCCGCGCTTGCGGCAGCATCGGGAAGGTCACGATCGACACCTCCCACAGCTCGACGCGGGACAGCACGCGCAGGCGGCCCTGGGTGCGGGCCTTCACCTGCCGAAAGCCGATGGAGAGGCCGTCCAGGGCGCCGGCCTCGACCAGCGCCGCGACCAGGCGGCCTCGCGGGGTCGCGCGCAAAATGCGGCCGCGCACGAACAGGCCCTTGGCGTCCTCGACGACCTCGTCCCAGACCCCGACCGGCTCGGCCTCGTCGTGCTGGTGCAGCATCTTCACGGGCGCGCCCTCGCTCAGGCTCTCGGCGAAGGCTCCAGCGGCGGTGACGTCGTCATTGAGGTCTCGGGTCCAGAACAGGGACGCGTAGCCTTCGATCTTCAGCTCATCGTTCATCGCGATCGCTCCAGCTTGGCCTCGATGCGGTCCAGCGACTGGCGGGTAGCGGTCGCCTGCTCCTCCAGTCGCGCCAGGCGCTCGGCGACCGGGGCCTGGGCCTCGATCCGGCGCTGCATGTCGTCGATCCGGGCCGAGGCGCGGCCGGCCCACATCAGGGCGGCGGCGGCCTGGAGGAAGACGGTGACGACCAGGCCGATCGACAGCTGGCGGTCGAACCGCCAGCGGCCAATGGGGCTTTCTTCGGGCCCGCTCAATGCTCCAGCCCCGCCAAGCGACGGCGCTCGGCGTCGGTCAGGAACGACGCGGTCTCCAGCCGACTCCACAGGGCGTCACGCTCGGCCGACAGGGCCGGGACGGCGTCCAGGTCGGGCGCGATCCGCGCGCCGGGGAACTTGGCGGCCAGCCAGCCGCTCAGGGCCCGCGCCGCCCGTTCGACCAGCGGAACCACCGTCCCGCGCCAGAAGGCGGCGTTGGCCTCGCGATAGTTGGCGTAGGTGTTGTCGCCGGGAATGCCCAAAAGCTGGGGAGGCGTGCCGAACGCCAGGGCGATCTCGCGGGCGGCGGCGTGCTTGCCTTCGGTGAAGTCCATCTCGGCCGGGGTCAGCGACATGGCCCGCCAGTCGAGGCCGCCTTCCAGCAGCAGAGGCCGGCCGGCGTTGGCCGTGCCGGAGTGGGCGCTGGCCAGCTCGGTCTTCAGCCGGTCGAACTGCTCGTCGGTCAGCCGGTCGCCGGCGTCCTTGGACGAATACACCAGCGCCCCGGACGGCCGGGCGGCGTTGTCCAGCAGCGCCTTGTTCCAGGCGCTGGAGGCGTTGTGGACGTCGATCGCGAAGGCGGCCGCCTCGAGCGGCGAGAAGCCGTAGTGGTCATTGGTCGGGTTGAAGAGCCGCAGGTGCAGGACGGGCAGCCAGCCGTCGGCGTCGCGGGCGATGCGCACCGTGCGTCCGGCGGCCTGATAGTCATAGGCCAGCGGCCAGCCCCGCGGCCCGGGGACCAGAGTCATCCGGTCGGGACGCAGGGCGTAGAGCTCGCCAATGACGTTTGGCGCCTGGGCGTCGCCGGCCGCTTCCAGATAGGCGTTGCCGGCGACCTGGAGGTTGCCGAAAAACTGCTCCATCAGATCCGGCCCGCCCTGCTCGGGATTGGGGCGGTCCAGCAGGCGTTTCAGCGGATGGTCGTCGGCCCGGCGACCGTCGACGAACACCGCCAGCGGCGTGGACGCCGCGGCCTCGGCGATCAGCCGCGTGCAGCGATAGGCGACGGGGTTCCTGGCGAACCCCTCGGCCGCGAGCGCGGCATAGTCGCGAGGCGTCCACTGCGGCCGGCCGCCGGTGGTCAGGGCGATCAGCCGGGCGGCGCGGGAGTCTTTGCGCTCGAGTGGGCGGGGTTTGAAGAGGGGCATGGATCGCTCCCGGAAGGATTGAGAACAAATAGAGAACAATGTATGGGTGTGGCGAAGGCGAATTCCCCTCTCCTCCCCCTTTGGGGGAGGGGGACCGGCGAACGCCGGTGGAGGGGTCAACACGAGAAAAACCAGGATGGAAACCACGCCCGAAACCGTGATCCTCGCCCGCCGCCTGCGCCGACAGATGTCGCCGCCCGAGCTCCGCCTCTGGGCCGCTTTGAGACGCGGCGCATTCGACGGCCTGAAGTTTCGAAGGCAGCATCCGCTGGGCCGATGCGTGCTGGACTTCTACTGTCCGGCCCTACGTCTGGCGGTCGAGGTCGATGGCTACGATCACTGCATTGACGGCCGGCCGGCGCGGGATATCGCCCGGGATCGATGGTTGATGATGCAGGGCGTCCGGACGCTGAGAATCCCGGCGCAGGACGTGATGACTTCGGTGGATGGGACGCTGATGACGATCCGGGGATTCATCGTGAAGAACCGGCTCAAGCCCCTCCACCGCCGTTCGGCGGTCCCCCTCCCCCAAGAGGGGGAGGAGGGCTTTCCCCTACACGCGGCCGACTAGAAGTTTCTCCGCCCCCAGCTGGGGGCGGACAGACCTCGCGGAGCAAGGTCAGGTGGGGGCCGATGCGACGGTTCAGAGCGACCGCAACCTCGGCGCACCGCGTCCGCCCAGCATCAACTCGCTCACTGCCCAGACCAGCGCATCCGCGCGGTCGGGACTGTGCTCCAGGTCTCCGGACCCCAGCGCCATCAGCTCCTCCTCCAGCGCGGGAAACGCCCCGCAGTGGAGCACCCGGCCCTGCTCATACAAGGCCGCCACTGGCTCGGCCCGCGCGCGTTTGCCGATGCTCGCCCGCACCAGCCTCACCCCGCACGGCGGATCGGCCTGGGCCAGCACCGCGCGGACCATGTCACCGCCCTGGTTGACCTCGGCCACCATGGCGTCGGCGTTCCAGGTTCGCGCGGCGGCGACCGCTCGCGCCGCCCAGCCGGCGGGGGACAGGCCCCGCGCGGTTTCGTCGGCCAGCACGAAGGCGCGGTCGTCCCGTCGCCCCACGACCACGATCCCGCAGGCGTCGCCGGTCGCGGTGGCCGGCGGGTCGACCGCCACCACCACGCGGTCCAGCCTCGCCGGTCGCGCGGCCCGACACCGCGCCAGGTCCTCGGCCCGGAACAAGCCGCCGTCGGTCTCGACGATGACGCCGTCCAGCTCCTGGGCCGCCAGCCGCGTGCCGCCGTAGAGGCTCTCCAGCGTCCGCAGGAAGGCGGGCGCCAGGTTGCTCGCGTTGGCGGACGTGCCGGCCCGGGTCATCGCCACGCCGGGCTCGGCCATCAAGGTCTTCAGCGCCCGGATCGGCCTCGGCGTCGAGGTCACGACCAGCCGCGGGTCCTCGCCCAGCCGCAGGCCGAAGCGCAGCATGGCCAGGGTTTCGGCCGGCTTGGGCCAGGCGCAGAACTCGTCGGCCCAGGCGGCGTGGAACTGGGGCCCGCGCAGACTGTCGGGATCCTCGGCCGAGAAGGCGTAGGCCGTGGCGCCGTTGGGCCAGACCAGGCGCCGGCGGGAGGCTTCCCAGCGGGGGCGGGCATCCGGCCGCGAAAGGGCCCGCAAACCCGAAGGCCCTTCGATCATCACCTCGCGCACGTCGTGGAAGGTGGGCCCGACCAGAGCCAGCCGACCCAGGGTTTCGGCCTGTTCGATCATCCACGCCGCGCCGGCGAAGGTCTTGCCCGCGCCGCGTCCGCCTAGGAACAGCCAGGTGGCCCAGACCTCAGCCGGCGGGACCTGGTGGTCCTCCTTCACCCGCAGGGTCTCGAGGCACCGCTCGATCAGGCTTGGCGAGCTCGCGAGCAGCCATGCGCTTAAACTCGAGGGATCCGACAAACTTCTCCATCCGCTCGCGCACCTTGGCGTGAAGCTCGGCGATGCGCTCGGGGGTCCATCGGGCGTCGTCGTCATTCATTGCGCTCTCCTCGGCGTCCGGGCCGGCGTCGCTTTGGCGACCCGGCAGGGCGGCGATGGCCTTCACAGCCCGCCGTCCCGTGCCCCGGAACAGTTTCAGGTAGCGGCCGGCCTTGGAGATCTCCCCGGCGGCCTTGACGCGGGCATCGCCCGGCTTGCCCTCGGCGGCATCGACGGCCTCGACCACGGAGAGGGCGTAAAACGCCGCCACCATGTCCTCGACGTCGATCAGCAGGGCTTCGATCTGTTCGCTTCTTCCGGCCATGACACAAAGGTACGGCGCCAGCGGGCGCGGATCATTCAGGCGGCTGTAAAAGTGACAAGTCGTTGAATTTACGCCATTCCATCTCGCGAATTCAGAGCATTCAGGCCGCTCAATCCCCATACTCGGCGCCGTGCTTGACGCCAGGGGCGGCTCGACACGTCCGCGCCCGCCGGCCACGCTGGCGGAAAAGGGAGCGACCATGACCGACCACAGCCTCGCCGGACGGACCGTGCTGATCACCGGAGCTTCGTCCGGCATCGGGGCGCACCTGGCGCGGCGAGCCGCCGCCGCCGGGGCCAGGGTCGCCCTGGCCGCCCGCCGCGCCGACCGCCTGGAGGATCTGGTCGCCGAGATCGGCCCGGCCGCCGCCGCCTTCGCCATGGACGTCGAGGACGAGGCCTCGATCATCGCCGCCTACGACGCCATCGAGGCGCGGCTGGGCGTTCCAGACGCGGTGATCGCCAATGCCGGCATCAGCATCCAGGGCATGGCCCTGGACATCGCCGCCGAGGACTTCGACAAGGTCATGGGCGTCAACACCCGGGGCGTCTTCCTGACGGCCCGCGAGGGCGCGCGACGGATGATCAAGGCGGGATCGGACGACGTGGAGTCCCCTTGGGGTGGCAAGGGCCGGGTGCTGCTGGTCGCCTCGATCGGAGCGCACAAGGTGCTGCCGGGGCTGACGGCCTACTGCACGTCGAAGGCCGCCACGGCCATGCTGGGCAAGAGCCTGGCCCGCGAGTGGATCCGCAAGGGCATCAACGTCAATGTCCTGTGCCCCGGCTACATCCGCACCGAGCTGAACAGCGACTGGTTCGACAGCGAGGGCGGCCAGAAGCTGGTGGCGGGCTTCCCCCGCCGACGGCTGATGGCGGAGGACGACCTGACGGCGACGGCGCTGTACCTGTGCTCCGACGCGGCGCAGGCGGTGACCGGCAGCGTGTTCACGGTGGACGACGGGCAGTCGCTTTGAAGACGCTCCCCCGCATCGCGGGGCGGATCTGACAGGCTAACGCCGATAAAGCCACGCCCCCGGCAGCCCCATCCGCACGCAGGCCTCCCAGGGCGGCGCGCCAGGGATCGGCGTCCGGTCCGCCAGCCGGGCCGCCGCGCGGATCGCCGGCAGCTCGAAGGCTCTGGGCAGCCATTCCCGTCCCAGGCCCAGCACCTCGCGCGCCGGCTCCGGGACCAGCCCCACCGCCGCCCGGATCAGCGGATGCTGCAGGCGGCTGAGCGGCCCGGCGACCTTCACCGCCCGCATCAGGTCCAGGAACTCCAGCACGATCTCCGAGCGCTCCAGCCGGGGCAGCATGGCGGCCAGCTGGGCTTCCCAATCGGCCTCGCGGGCCGGCGCGCCCAGGGCCCCGTAGAGCCGCGCGGCCGGGGCGGCCTCGGCGTAGAAGTGGTCGCGGTCGGCGTCCGACAGCGGCTCGACCAGGCTGTGATACGCCGCCAGGAAGCCGAAGCTGGCCGTGGCCTGCACCCAGTCCAGCAGCGCGACCTCGTCGGCGCGGTAGTCCACGCCGCCCGGCGTCGTCCCCGCCACCCGCGCGTGCTGGCGCCCGACCCCGGCGATCATCGCCTCGGCCGTCGAGCGCGCGCCATAGACCGTGACCATGGCCGCCAGGCCCGTGCGCTTCAGCCGCGTCAGCGGGTCGGTCCGGAACGACGAGTGCTCCCAGACCCCGGTGCGCACGCGCGGCTCGGCCAGTTCCAGGATCACCGCCGTGACCCCGCCGACGAACAGGGCGACCGGGTTCTTGAACACCCGCCATGACACCGAATCCGGCGCCGCCAGGGCCGGTTCGCCCGCCGGAGCGCTAAAATCGACGCTCGGCCCGCCCTTAATCTCGTACAGGGACTTGGCGGCGTCGGCGAAACGGGCTTTCAAGGGCGCCTCCGGCGAAGGGGATTCCTCAGACAAATACCTCCCGACCCGGTCGGGCGCGCATGGACTTGTCATGGTCGCGCCCCCACATAGAGCGCAATCCGCCGAAGTGGACTCCGGTTCGGCGAAAAGATTGCGCTCCATTCAAAGCGATAGGGTCTCACCTCGATCGGGTGAGGCCCTAAGACCAACCATCCTTGCAGGGACGACCAAAGTGCATCTGACGGGCGAGCTTCTGATCGGCGGCGAAAGCCGCAAGGGCAGCAACGGCGAGATCAAGGGGATCAACCCCGCGACCGGCGAGATCCTGGAGCCCGCGTTCGGCGGCGCGACCAAGGCCGATGTCGAGGCCGCGGCGGCCCTGGCCCACGAGGCCTTCGCCTCGTATCGCGCCCTGCCCTACGAGACCCGCGCCACCTTCCTGGAGGCCATCGCCGAGCACATCGAGGCGATCGGCGATGAGTTGATCGTCCGCACCATGGCCGAGACCGGCCTGCCCCGCCCGCGCCTGGAAGGCGAGCGCGGCCGCACGGTGGGCCAGCTGCGCCTGTTCGCCGGCGTGCTGCGCGACGGCGGCTTCCTGGACGCCCGCATCGACCCGGCCCTGCCCGACCGCAAGCCGCTGCCGCGTCCGGACCTGCGCCTGCGCAACGTGCCGCTCGGCCCGGTGGCCGTGTTCGGCGCCAGCAACTTCCCGCTGGCCTTCTCGGTGGCCGGCGGCGACACCGCCTCGGCCCTGGCGGCCGGCTGCCCGGTCATCGTCAAGGCTCACCCGGCCCATCCCGGCGCCTCGGAACTGGTCGGCCGCGCCATCCAGGCCGCGGTCGCCTCGGTCGGCCTGCACCCGGGCGTGTTCTCGATGATCCACGACAGCGGCTACGAGGTCAGCCAGGCCCTGGTCGCCGATCCGCGCGTCAAGGCGGCCGGCTTCACCGGTTCGCGCCGCGGCGGCCTCGCTTTGCTGGCCATCGCCCAGGGCCGTCCCGAGCCGATCCCGTTCTATGCCGAGATGAGCAGCATCAACCCGGTCATCCTGCTGCCGGAAGCCCTGAAGGCGCGGGGCGCCGCGATCGCCCCGGACTTCGTCGCCGCCCTGACCCTGGGCGCGGGCCAGTTCTGCACCAATCCCGGCCTGATCCTGGCCATCGACGGCCCCGAGCTGGACGCCTTCGTCGAAGCCGCCGGCAAGGCGGTCGAGGCCGCGCCGGCCGCGGTCATGCTGACCCCCGGCATCTGCAAGGCCTTCGCCCATGGCGTCGCGGCCCTGACCGAAGCCAAGGAGGTCACCACCATCGCCCGCGGCGTCCCCGGCGCGGACGGCAGCCACACCGGCCGTGCGGCCCTGTTCAGCGTCGCGGCCAAGGACTTCCTGGCCAATCCGCACCTGCACGAGGAGGTGTTCGGCGCCGCCTCGGTGGTGGTCCGCGCCGCCGACCAGGCCGAGCTGGCCAAGGTCATCGACGCCCTCGAGGGCCAGCTGACCATCGCCATCCACCTGGACGCGGGCGACCACGCCCTGACCGCCGCCCTGCTGCCCGCTCTGGAGCTGAAGGCCGGCCGCATCCTGGTCAACGGCTTCGGCACCGGCGTGGAAGTGGCCCCGGCCATGGTCCACGGCGGTCCGTTCCCCTCGACCAGCGATGGCCGCACGACCTCGGTCGGCACCCTGGCCATCGCCCGCTTCCTGCGTCCGGTCAGCTACCAGAACCTGCCGGAAGCCCTGCTGCCGGCCGAGCTGAAGACCGACAACCCGCTGGGCATCGCTCGCCGGGTGGATGGCAAGGTCCGCCTCGCCTAGCCGGACCGCGTGATCATCTCTCCTCCCCCTTTGGGGGAGGGGGACCGCCGAACGGCGGTGGAGGGGCCAGCGCCGGTTTAGGCCGTACAAGCCCCCTCCGTCACGCCGCGCTTCGCGGCGCGCCACCTCCCCCAGACGGGGGAGGAGAGCCTCCCTCGCGGAGGCTTTTCTTTTAACCAGACACTTAGGCAATCACTTGACCGTTTCCTCACCTCGCGATACTTAACCTTATGCCTAACCAACAGCCCTCGCTCGACCTGATGTTCCAGGCCCTCGCGGATCCCGCGCGGCGGAGCATGGTCGAGCGGCTCTCCCGGGGTCCCGCCTCGGTGAGCGAACTGGCCAAGCCGCTGGACATGTCGCTGCCGGCGGTCATGCAGCATCTGGCCATGCTGGAGGCCGGCGGGATCGTAGCGTCGGAGAAGGTCGGCCGGGTGCGCACCTGCCGGATCCAGCCCGACGTGCTGAGCCTCGCCGAACAATGGATCAACCAGAGGCGCACCCAGTGGGAGCAGCGCCTCGACAGGCTCGGCGCTTTCCTGGCCGCCGAGGACGAGGAAACCCAATGACTGAACGCAACGCCATCCACGCGACCTTCGTCGTCGAGCGGACCTACGCCGCCTCGCCCGCCCGGGTGTTCGCCGCCTTCGCCGATCCGGAGAAGAAGGCCAAGTGGTTCAAGGGGCCAGAGGAATGGGGAACGCCCGACCAGAAGTACGACTTCCGGGTCGGCGGCGAGGAACACAGCATCGGCGGCCCGCCCGGCGAACCGCCGCACCGGTTCTACAACCGCTATCTGGAGATCATCCCGAACGAGCGCATCGTCTACGCCTACTGGATGCACCACGGCGAACCGCTGGCCTCGGCCTCGGTGGCGACGCTGGAGTTCAAGCCGGAGGGCGCCAAGACCCGGCTGGTGATCACCGAGGTGGGGGCGTTCCTGGACGGCTACTACAGCGCCGAGGGCCGCGAGGAAGGCACGCGGCTGCTGCTGGAGGCGATCGTTCCGGTGGTGGAGGGCGCCGAGTAGCGGCTCTCCTCCCCCTCTTGGGGAGGTGGCACGGCTGCGAAGCACGCCGTGACGGAGGGGGCTGGTCAGGCCTAAGCCGCGCTGGCCCCTCCACCGCCGTTCGGCGGTCCCCCTCTCCCAAAGGGGGAGGAGAGATCGGTTGCAGCGCTCGTGCTAATGCCCCCCAGCGCTTGGCGGCTTGGCGATCTTCGCCACGTCCGCCTCGGTCACCGGCTTGGCGTACGCATTGCCGAAGTGCGTCCGGACATAGCCGATCACCTCGGCCATCTGGGCGTTGCTCAAGGTTCCGGCGAACCCCGGCATCGCCCCCTTGCCACCCGTGACCACCATGATCGGATAGGCCGCCCCAGCCAGTTTCGGGTTGCTCGCCAGGGCCGGGATCGTCCCCGCCCCCGTCCCGCCCTTGGCGTCGACCATGTGGCAGGCCTGGCAGACCGCGCCATAGACCTGCTCGCCGGTCACGGGCTTGGGGACGCGGACCACCCCGCCGCCGGTGTCCCCGCCTCCGGATTGCTGGGCCAGGGCCGGGAACGCAGCCAGCGCGGCCGCCAGAGCAATCATCTTCACAATCATCTTCCGCATGACCTCAGGCCTCCAGCGCGCGCTTGTGCAGACGGGTGATGGCGTCGATGGAGGACAGCAGCGCCCCTTCCATCCAGCAACCGACGTAGGATGCGTGCTCGCCGGCCAGAACGATCCGGCGGTCCATGCCGACCAGGGTCTGGTAGTGCTCCTTGCGCGTGTCCTCGTTCCAGCGGGCGCAGCAGCCCAGCGTCCAGGGCACCCGGCTCCAGGCCACCGAGGCGCCGCTGGCGAACTCCTGGCGATAGCTCTTGGGGTGCAGCACCGAGCCCTGCTGCAGCGCGACCTCGATCCGCTGCTCGGGCGTCATGCCAGCCAGGCGATAGGCCCCCAGCTCGCGGGCGAAGGCCCCCAGCAGCACCGCCGGACCGTCCTTGAACATGTTGTTGTTCGGATACGAGATCAGGGCGATCTCCTGGTCGGTGAAGCTGTGGCCGCCGTAGATGTAGTCGTCCTCCTCCCAGAAGCGGCGCTTCATCTCCAGGCCGATCTTGACCTGGCCGGAATAGGGCACGGCCTTGATGGCGGCCATCATCTCGTCGGTGACCTGCAAATCGAGCTGGCCGAGGATCCCCAGCGGGATCGTACAGACGCACCAGTCGGCCTTGGTGTCCGTGGCCTTGCCCGTGACGGTGTCGGTCCAGCTGACCACCACGCCCTTGTCGTCCTGGGCGATCTTGCTGACCTTGGCGTTGTAGGTGATCAGGCCGTCCACCTGCTTGGCGAAGGCCTTGCCGATCATGTCCATGCCGCCCACCGGCTGGAACATGGTGGTCTGCATCTCGTGGCCCATGAAGAAGCCCATCGAGGTCCAGACCTGCGGGTCCAGCACGTCGTGCAGGCTGTAGAGGTCCTTGGACGGTATCGGCGCGCCGTTGACCCCGCCGCCGGGCGGGCGCTCGAAGCCGCGATGGCCCGAGGCCTTCAGGCCGGCCGAATACTTGTAGTCGTTGTCCAGCATGCCCCAGCCCTTCAGGGCCTCCAGCAGCTTGTCGCGGTCCTCCTGGGTGACCGCGTCGTCCAGGGCCTTGGCGTTGACCGACTTGGCCAGCAGCTCGGCGATGTTGCCCTCGAAGTCGGCGGCGGCGGCGTTGAAGCGCACCGGCTTGCCGCCGAAGGCCTGGGACGAGTGGACCCAGCCGGAGTGGTTGAACTGAATGAACGGCTCCAGGGCCACGCCGAAGGCCTTGCAGTAGTGGAGCAAGGTGCGGTGGTGGTGCGGGATCCGCCAGGGGCCGGGGTTCAGGTAGTTGCCGGGCGAGAAGGCCACCTTCTGGGTCGCGCCGCCCAGCTCGGTATAGGTATCGCCGCCGCGCAGCGACCAGTTGCGGCCGCCTGCGCGGTTCTGGAACTCAAGAACGGTGACCTTGTAGCCGGCCTTGCGCAGCTCGAACGCGGCCAGCATGCCGGCCAGGCCCGCGCCCAGCACGATCACGCTGGCGCCCGGCCGCGCGCCTTGCAGGCTGGGCGGGCCGTGGAACTGGGTCTCGGCCGCGTGGCCCAGCGTGGTCATCGCCTGGTAGAGCGCCGCCGTGCCGCCGACCTTGGCGATGGCGGAAAGCAACTGACGCCTCGTCGGCGCCCCGGAACGCGAATCCATGAAAGCCCAGTCCCCTGCTGACACGACGTCAGGGGCGCATGGGGGCATGGCGGGGCGCGAGAGGCGGCGGGCAAGTTGTGGGCTGGAGCGGGTCAGGTTTCCGAATTATCGGCGCCCTGACGAACAGGCTGCGCATCCACTGTGCAGCCTCCCCAAATCCTACCAAACCACTTCTCGTCATCCCGGGCGGCAAAGCCGACCCGGGATGACGAGCGCTTTGGAGAATGGAAGCCGGCTAGCTTGGCAAAGCGTACGCCACCAGCACGTCGTTGATCTTGGTCTCCATGAAGTGGTGCCCCCCGGCCATGATCACCAGGTACTGCTTGCCGCCCACCTCGTAGGTCATGGGCGTGGCCTGGCCGCCGCCGGGCAGGTGGTCGGTCCACAGGGTCTTGCCGGTCTTGAGGTCCACCGCGCGGATCAGGTCGTCGGTGGCGGCGGCGATGAAGATCACCCCGCCGGCCGTGACCACCGCCCCGCCGTTGTTGGGCGTGCCGATCTCGATGGGCAGATGCGAGGGAATGCCGAACGGGCCGTTGTTGCGGGCCGAGCCGAACGGCCGGTCCCACAGGGTCTTGCCGGTGCGCAGGTCGATGGCGGTGAGTCCGCCGTACGGGGGCTCCTTGCACAGCAGCCCCGTCAGCGGCAGGCGCCAGCCGGCGTTGACGTCGATGGCGTAGGGCGAACCCCACTGCGGATCGCCCGCCCCCTCGGCGCCCTTCTTCATCGAGCCGCCGCGCTCCTCGCCGCGCGGGGCCCAGCCCTTCTTGTCGGCCTCGGCGCGGGGCACCAGGCGGTTATAGTTGGGCATGTCGTTGTAGTTGGCGACGATCACGCCACGCACCGGGTCGACCGCGATCCCGCCCCAGTCCGAACCGCCGTTGTAGCCGGGATATTCGACATAGCGGCCCTTGGTCTCGGGCGGGGTGTAGAAGCCCTTGTAGGTCGCCTGGCGGAACTGGATGCGGCAGATCATCTGGTCGATCGGCGACATGCCCCACATGCGCTTCTCGGTCAGGTCGGCCTTGCGCAGGGTGTGGTACAGCGAGTGCGGCTGGGTCGGAGCGCGCTGGCCCGGCTCGACGCCGCCCTGCGGCGCAGGCTTTTCGACCACGCCGGTCAGGGGCGCGCCGGTGCGACGGTCCAGGACATAGAGGTCGCCCTGCTTGCCGGGCAGCACCAGGGCCGGGACCGTGGCCCCGCCGCTCGGGAAGTTCACCAGCGTCGCCTGCGAGCCCAGGTCGTAGTCCCAGACGTCGTTGTGCACCGCCTGGAAGGCCCAGACCTTCTTGCCGGTGGTCACGTCCAGGGCGACCAGCGAGGTCGAGTGGGCCTTCTCCAACGGCGAGCGCGAAGAGCTCCAGTAGTCGACGGCGCTGTTGCCCAGCGGCAGGTACACCAGGCCCAGGGCCTCGTCGCCGCTGGCCGTGGTCCACATGTTGGGCGTGCCGCGGGTGTAGGTCTGGCCGGGCGGCGGCGCGCCGGTCAGGTCGGGACGGGCCATGTCCCAGGCCCAGCGCAGCTGGCCGGTGACGGCGTCGTAGCCCTGGATCACGCCTGACGGCGCGTCGCGGCGCTGGCCGTCCAGCACCTGGTGGCCGGTGACGATCACCCCGCGCACGATGGTCGGGGCTGAGGTGATCGAGAACATGCCGGCGGCGCTCTTGCCGATCCCCTGGTTGGTGTCGACCTGGCCGCCGAAGCCGAAATCGGCGCAGGGGCGCCCCGTGGCGGCGTCCACGGCGATCAGGCGGGCGTCCAGCGTGCCCTCGATGATCCGCCTGGCGCAGGCCTGCTCGGGCGCCGCGCCGGGCTGGACGTAGTACGACACGCCCCGGCAGGCGGCGGTGTAGGGAATGTGGATGTCCGGCACCTTGGGATCGAAGCGCCAGCGCTCCTTGCCCGACGCCGCGTCGAGGGCGATCAGGATGTTCTTGGGCGTGCACAGATAGAGGGCGTCGCCGACCTTCAGCGGCGTGGTCTCGGCCCCGTACTGCTTGCGGGCCTCGGCGGTGTCGGGCAGGTCGCCGGTGTGGATCAGCCAGGCCCGCTGCAGCTTGCCGGCGTTCTCCGGCGTGATCTGGGCCAGGGTCGAATAGCGCTGGGCGCCATAGGTCCCGCCATAGGCCGTCCAGTCGGCGCCGGCGGTCATCGTCGCGTCGGCGGCCAGGGGCGCGCCAGGATCGCCCGGACGACCGGGACCGGAGGCGATCGCCACCGCGATCACGCCGACGACCAGCACCGCCAGCGAGCCGACGAACAGGCCGCCGGCCAGCCTGCGCTCGCGCCGCTCGACGCTCAGCAGGGGCGCGCAGGCCAGGGCCAGCCACAACAGCACCAGGGGTCCGACCAGGCGCGGGACCAGGGCCCAGCCGTTCAGCCCGACCTCCCACAGCGCCCAGACCAGGGTGGCGGCGAACACGGCGACATAGACCCAGACGCCGGTCAGCCGGCGCAGGACCATCAGCACGCCGGCGACGATCAGGCCGACGCCCGCCGCCAGGTAGTAGAGGGAACCATGCAGGGCCGCCAGCCAGGCGCCGCCCCCCGCCAGGACCAGGCCGATCAGGACCAGCACCGCCCCCAGCACCTGCGCCGGCCAGGTCGCCGCACCGCGTGGCCGTCCATCGTTCAGGGGCATGTCGCTACTCCGCCGCTACTGGCGGAGGCGTAACCGCTGGTGCGTCCGAGGGTTCCGGGAAGGCGCTTTGGCGGATGAGCGGTCTTGGGAGACGCGTTCGGTATGTAGCCGCCCCTACCGCACCACGCGCAAAGCCGGCCGGTCGGCGCTGGCCTGGCTGAGAGGCACGGTGAAGTGGAAGCTGGAGCCCAGGCCCAGCGAGCTGTGCACCCCGATCGTCCCGCCCATCAGCTCGACCAACTCGCGGCAGATCGACAGGCCCAGGCCCGCCCCGTCGTGGGCGCGGGTCAGCGAGGTGTCGACCTGGGAGAAGGTCTTGAACAGCTCGGACTGGTGCTCGGTCGCCACGCCCATGCCGGTGTCCTCGACCTCGAAGCGCAGGCCGCCCTTGGTCGCCGGTCGGACGCGGACGGTGACGCCGCCCTCGTCGGTGAACTTGATCGCGTTGGCCACCAGGTTGCCCAGCACCTGGCGCAGCCGCATCGGATCCCCCGTCCAGCGGCCGCGCAGGTCGACGGGGATGTCGACGGCCAGCTCCAGCCCCTTGGCCGCCGCCGCTCCCGAGAAGGCCTGGCACGAGGCCTCGACCAAGCCCGCCAGGTCGAAGATCTCGGCCCGCAACCGCACGGCCCGGGTTTCCAGGCGGGCGATGTCGAGGATGTCGTTCAGCAGGGCCAGCAACGACTGGCCGGACTCGGTCAGGATGCGCAGACGCCTGGCCTGGGGCTCGCTGAGGCTGTCGGCGGCCATCACCTGGGCCATGCCCAGCACGCCGTTCAGCGGGGTGCGGATCTCATGGCTCATATTGGCCAGGAAGCGGGTCTTGGCGTCGTTGGCGTCCTCGGCCTGCTCCTTGGCGGCGATCAGGGCCAGGCGCCCGCTCTCCAGCTTGCCCAGGGCCTCGGTCACTCGCACCAGCAGCAGGGCGCCGGCGCAGGCCAGCACCAGGAAGCCGGCCACGATCCACGGCGCGATGCTCTTCAGCAGCTTCAGGCCCGGGTTCTCGGCCTGCCAGGCCAGGGCGGCCAGCGGCTGGCCCTGGATGTCGGACAGCACCACGCGCGGCATCGGAGCCTTGGGATTATCCAGCAGGACCAGCGCGTTCAGGCCCAGGTCGTCCGCCAGGGTGTGGATGAAGGCCGCGTCCATGCGGCGAGCCGAGACGACGATGGCCGGCGGGCCTCCATAGGCGGCGTCGGCGGCCTTGGTCTCCGGCGTGATGGCCGCGAAGGCGACCAGCCACACCGCTCCATCCACCCGCATCAGGCCGGTGCGCGTCACCTCGCCGGCGGTGCTCAGCCGGTGGGCGCGGCGGGCGTCGCGGGCGTCGGCGGCCAGGATGGCGGTGATCGGCGTCACCGCCTCGGGGAAACCGCCCAGGGCCTCCGCCTTGGTCCGCTTGCCGTCCCGCGACGCGTAGGCCACCTGGCCCGAGCGGACGATGAAGCTGAGGTCGTGCTTGAACTGGTCGCGGTAATAGGTGGCGAAGTTGGAGTCGGCCCAGTCGGCGTCGATACGCCAGCCGATGGCCGTATAGGCCGCGTCCCACACCGTGGCCGAGGTGACCTCGCGCTCCATCCGCTCGAGGGTGCGGACGATGGTGCGCTGGGTGATCTCGATCTCGTCGGTGGCCTCGATGCGATCCAGCTGGCGGGCGGCCACGATCATCAGGGCCAGGGCCCCCAGCACCGAGACGATGACCAGCACGGCGGCCGCCCCCACGATCCCGACGATCATGCGGGTGGGGCGCGCGCTGGCGGTCGGGGCTATCGGATCCGGTCGGGCCATGAGACGGCCACCATGACCGCAAGCCTCGCGCGGGGACAGGCGACGCGTAGCCGCAGCACAGCGCTAACGCGGCTTTACCCCGTGCAGCACCAAGGTGGTCAGGGCCGCCTGGGTTTCTTCCATGAAAGCCTTGTCCGACAAGGACTTGCCCGACAGCGCCCGCACCTGGACGGCGAAGTCGGCATAGTGCTGGGTCAGGGCCCAGATCGAGAAGATCAGGTGCGGCGGGTCGATAGGCCCCAGCTTGCCCGTCACCGTCCACGCCCGGATCACCGCCACCTTGGCGTCGAACACCGCCTTCAGGGGCCCGGCGAGAACCGGCTTAAGCAGCGGCGCGCCGCGCAGCATCTCCAGGGCGAACAGCCGCGAGACCTCGGGATGGTCACGGCTCATGGCCAGCTTGGCGGCGATCAGGGCGGCGATGGCCGCCTCCGGATCGTCGGCCTCGGTGAAGCGCGACAGCGGCGCCAGCCACTGGGCCAGCCCCAGCTCCAGCACGGCCAGATAGAGCGCGTCCTTGGAGGGGTGATAGTAGAGCAGGTTGGCCTTCGAGATCCCCGCCGCCTGGGCGATGGCCTCCAGGCTGGCCCCGTCCAGACCCTGGCGCGCGAAGACGGCCAGGGCGGCCTTGAGGATCGCGGTCTTCCTGGCTTCCCCCGCTTGAGCCCGGCGACCTTTCGGCGCCTCGACCTCCCCTGCCTCACCCACCGCCCCATCGCCTACGAACTGGGCGGCCTTGACCAGCTTGCGGGCGCCGGACGCGGGCTTGGCGGCCGAACGGGCGGCGGGCTTGCGCGGCGGCTTGACGGTCTTGGCTCCAGGCGCGGTCATCACATCTCGAACTTGGACCATTTGGTCAAACCTGGACCAAATGGTTCGGATTGCAACGTTCGTCGAGATGGTATTCCATGCCTCGGACGAATAACAAGGGAGCCGACGTCGATGACGTCCACGATCACCCCGCTCAGCCCGGACGCGGTCATGCTGCCGGCCCGGCCCGAGCCCATCCCCGTGGATCCCAAGACCACGGCGGTGATCGTCATCGACATGCAGAACGCTTACGCCTCGCCGGGCGGCTACCTCGACCTGGCCGGCTTCGACATCTCGGGCGCGGCCGCCTGCATCCAGCAGATCAAGGGCGTGCTGGAGGTGGCCCGCGGGGCCGGCATGCAGGTTATCTATTTCCAGAACGGCTGGGACGACCAGTATGTCGAGGCCGGCGGCCCCGGTTCGCCCAACTGGTGGAAGTCCAACGCGCTGAAGACCATGCGCGCCAGGCCTGAGCTGCAGGGCAAGCTGCTGGCGCGCGGCCAGTGGGACTACGAGCTGGTCGACGAGCTGAAGCCCCAGCCGGGCGACATCCAGCTGCACAAGACCCGCTACAGCGGCTTCTTCAACAGCCAGCTGGACAGCGTGCTGCGCGCGCGCGGCATCCGCCACCTGGTCTTCGTCGGCATCGCCACGAACGTGTGCGTGGAGTCGACCCTGCGCGACGGCTTCATGCTCGAATATTTCGGCACGGTGCTCGAGGACGCCACTCACCAGGCCGGCCCCGAGTTCGTCCAGAAGGCGGCCCTGTTCAACATCGAGACCTTCTTTGGCTGGGTCTCGACGACGGCCGACTTCAAGGGGGCGTTCGGACAGCTGGCGCCGTCATAGACACTCAAAAAACCTCGTCATCCCGGACGGCCCGCAGGGCCGATCCGGGACCCAGGGGCCCAGTCCGATGCGGTTGCCCCTGGGTCCCGGCTCTCCGCTTCGCTGCGGCCGGGATGACGAGATTGGATTGATAGAGAAGGAACGAGGAAAGATGCCCAAGACCGTCATCACCCCGCCCGGCACGGGCACGCCCATCGCGCCTTTCTCGCCCGGCACGCTGGCCGATGGGATCGTCTATGTCTCGGGCACCCTGGCCTTCGACAAGGACAACAACGTCGCCTTCCCCGACGACGCCGAGGCCCAGACCCGTCAGGTGCTGGAGACCATCAAGTCGGTGATCGAGACCGCCGGTGGCACGATGGAGGACGTGGTCATGAACCACATCTTCGTCACCGACTGGAAGCACTACGGGCCGCTGAACAAGGTCTATGCCGAGTACTTCCCCGGCGACAAACCGGCCCGCTACTGCATCCAGTGCGGCCTGGTGAAGCCCGGCTTCGTGGTCGAGATCGCCTCGGTCGCGCATATCGGGAAGAAGGGATGACCTCAGGGGTCGTCGACGGCCTGTTCTACGAGCTGCACGGCGGACCCGTGGCCGGCCGCGAGGTCGTGCTGCTGTCGTCGGGGCTGGGCGGCTCGGGCGCGTTCTGGGCCCCGCAGATGGCGGCCCTGACCGCGCGCTGGCCGGTGGTGCTATACGACCACCGGGGCACGGGCCGCAGCGTCCGCGAGCTGCCGCCTCACTACACCGTCGCCCACATGGCCGAGGACATGGTCAAGGTTATGGACGCGCTGGGCCTCCAGAAGGCCCACGTCGTCGGCCACGCGGCCGGCGGCAACGCCGGGCTGCAGTTGGCCCTCGACCACCCCGACCGACTGGGCAAGCTGGTTGTCGTCAACGGCTGGTCGCGGCCCGATCCGCACATCCGCCGCTGCTTCGACACCCGCATCCATCTGCTGAACGACACCGGCCCGGCCGCCTATGTCCACGCCCAGCCGATCTTCCTCTATCCGGCCGACTGGATCTCGCGGAACCACACCCGGCTCCAGGCCGAGGAGACCCACCACGTGGCCGGCTTCCCGCCGCGCGAGGTGATGCTGGCGCGGATCAACGCGCTGCTGGCCTTCGACGTCGACGCACGGCTGGAGGAGATCACTCACCGGGTGCTGATCAGCGCCAGCGCCGACGACATGCTGGTGCCGATGAGCTGTTCCCAACGCCTGGCCGGCCGTCTGCCCAATGCCGACTTCCAGCAGGTCGCCTGGGGCGGCCACGGCTTCACGGTCACCGATCCCGAGACCTTCAACGAAGGCCTCGTCACGTTTTTACAGGGGGAGTAGTTCCATGCAGGTCGGCGTCTTCATTCCCATCGGCAACAACGGCTGGCTGATCTCCGAGAACTCGCCGCAGTACATGCCGAGCTTCGAACTCAACAAGGAGATCACCCAGAAGGCCGAGAAATACGGTTTCGACTTCGCGCTCTCGATGATCAAGCTGCGCGGGTTCGGCGGCAAGACGCAGTTCTGGGAGCACAATCTCGAGAGCTTCACCCTGATGTCGGGCCTGGCGGCCGTGACCAGCAAGATCAAGATCTTCGCCACCGTCGCCACCCTGACCATCCCGCCGGCCATCGTGGCCCGCATGGCCTCGACCATCGACTCGATCGCCCCGGGCCGCTTCGGCATCAACCTGGTCACCGGCTGGCAGAAGGCCGAGTACAGCCAGATGGGTCTCTGGCCGGGCGAAGAGCACTATACCGACCGCTACAACTACCTGGCCGAATACACGACCGTTCTGAAGGAGCTGCTGGAGACCGGCGTTTCGGACTTCAAGGGCAAGTACTTCACCATGGACGACTGCCGGGTCAGCCCGCACCCGAAGGAAACCAAGCTGATCTGCGCCGGCTCGTCCGACGAGGGCCTGGCCTTCACGGCGCAGTACGCCGACTACAGCTTCGCCCTGGGCAAGGGGACCAACACGCCCACGGCCTTCGCCGGCGTCAACAAGCGCCTGGAAGCCGCCGCCGAGAAGACCGGCCGCGACGTCCAGTCGTTCCTGCTGTTCATGATCATCGCCGACGAGACCGACGAGAAGGCTTTTGCCAAGTGGCAGTCCTATCGCGACGGCGCCGACCAGGAGGCGCTGGCGTGGCTGACCCAGCAGGCGGCGCCGAACGCCAAGGCCGGCGCGACGACCAACACCACCCAGCTGGCCGCCCCGGAGTCGGCGGTGAACCTGAACATGGGCACGCTGGTGGGCAGCTACGAGAGCATCGCCCGGATGATGGACGAGATCGCCGCGGTGCCGGGCACGGCGGGGGTGCTGCTGACCTTCGACGACTTCGTGAAGGGCGTCGAGGATTTCGGGGAGAGGATCCAGCCGCTGATGAAGAGCCGGCAGGAGAAGTAGAGCTCTCCTCCCTGATAGGGGAGGTGGATCGCTGCGGATACGCAGCGAGACGGAGGGGTTAGCGCGACGTGCGTAGCCTTGGCGCTGGCCCCTCCACCGGCGTTCGCCGGTCCCCCTCCCCCAAGAGGGGGAGGAGAAATGATCTGCCGCCGGCTCAATCCACCGCCAGCATCCCTTCCAGCTTCAGGCGGAACACCAGCACGCTGTCCGGCGGGATCTCGCCCATGTCGCGCGGGCCGTAGCCCAGCTCCGACGGGATGTAGAGCGTCCACTCGTCGCCGACATGCATCAGCGGCAGGGCCTGCAGCCAGCCTTCGATCAGGCCGTCGGCGGGCATGATCGCCGCCTTGCCGCGCGCGAAGCTCGAGTCGAACACCGTGCCGTCCAGCAGCTTGCCCTCGTAGTTGACCTTGACGATGTCGCCGACCTTGGGCGACGGGCCGGTCTTGGGACCAGAGGTGGTGATCTTGTACTGCAGGCCCGAAGGCAGGACGACGACGCCTGGCGCCTTGGCATTCTTCTCCAGGAAGGCCTTGCCGGCGACGGCGTTGGCCGAGGGACCGGCGTTCAACTGCGGCGGCGCGGTCGGCGTGACCTGGGCGTGAGCCGCGCCGGCGGCGAGAGCGGCCGCGAGGGCCCCAGAAACGAAAAGAGAGCGAGCGAGAAGGCGCATCAAGGGTCTTTCAGGGTCGGTGTCAGTGAGCGACACCCTAGCGAGGGTTCATCCGAAGATCGCGGCGAAAAGATGCTCCGCAAAAACTCAGGTCGTCATCCCGGCCGTAGCGCAGCGGAGAGCCGGGACCCAGGGGCCAATGCAGCGCGGTCGCCCCTGGGTCCCGGATCGGCTACGCCGTCCGGGATGACGAGCTAATGTTTCCTCACCCCGAAATACCGCCCCGCGAACTCCAGAAAGAACGGCCAGTTCGGCCCCGGCGTGTGCCCGCCCTCGTGCTGCCGGAACGCCAGATCGCCGTCCGCCAGCAGGGTCAGCGGCGCCGGGAAGCGCGTCGCCCCCAGGTCCCGCGCGCCCAGCAGCCGATAGACCGGCCCGGCCGCCACCGTGGCCATGAACATCCCGCGCGGGTCGGTCCAGGCGTCGGCCTCGTCGTTGCCGACGCTGATGAACAGCGGCCTCGGCGCGACCAGGGCGATCAGCTCGTGGGCGTCCACGGGCAGGTCGTCGGCCGTCAGCGGGCCGGCATATTTCAGGAAGTTTCCGGCCATCCAGTGGTGTTCGCCCTCGGCGGCCAGGTTCTCGACCTGCTCGCCGCGCTTGCGGCGATGCAGCTTGGCGCCGCCTTCGCCGGACGAAGCGATCAGGCCCACCGCCAGGCGAGGCTCGTAGGCCATGGCGACCAGCGCGCCCTTGCCGTAGCGCGACAGCCCCTCGACGCCGATCCGCTTGGCGTCGATCGCCGGATCGGTCTCGAGATAGTCGACGGCGCGGCTGACGCCCCAGGCCCAGGCGCGCAGAGCGCCCCAGTCGTCGGGCTGACGCGGCCGCCCCCGGTTGGCCAGGCCGATAACGCCCTCGCGCAGCTTGGCCGGATCGTCGGCCTGGACGCTGGTCGGGTCGAGGATGGCGTATCCCCAGCCCTTGGCCACAACCAGGTCGCGCCAGTCAGGACCGGGCGGCGGCGGCCGGTTGCGAGCCCAGGGCGCACCGTCGGGAAAGCCCAGCTCCAGGATCAGCGGCGCGCCGGTCGTGCCTTCAGGGGTCACCACCAGGAGGTCCAGCGACACCTTGATCGCCGGCGCCTTGCTGTTGTCGGCGACGCCGGCGAGGCGCTTCTCCACGACCGGCACGCCGGCGCGGATGGACCTCGTTTCCCTGACCACCGTCCAGGTGATCTTCGGCGCATGCCGAGGGACCCGGCCATAGACCTCGCTGTCGAAGGCCGCGACGATCTCGGGCCGGCGAGCCTTAGTCCAGGCCTCGGCGTCGGGGACAGGGCGGCCGTCCGGGAAGGCCAGCGGGTCGGGCAGCAGGCTGAACGGCCCGGCCCTGGTCTCGTCGTAGTTCACGGCGTTGGGCGCGGCCTTGTCGTACCCGTCGACACCGGGCCGCAGCGGCTGGGTGATCCCCAGGCTCTTCAGCATTCGCGCGTGCTCGGCCCGGCCGGCGGCGACGTCGCGCTGGGGCGCCTGCGCCAGGGCGGCAGTGGCGGTCACCAGGCCCGCCACGCAAGCGATTTGCAGGATTGATCTTACAAGCATCATGCCGTCATCTGACCTCTGCCATGCGTACCACGATATTCGCCCTCAGCGCCGCCCTTTCGCTGGGCCTCGCTGCGGTTGCCGCCCACGCGGAAGACATCCCCCGGATCGCCCCGAAAGACGGGGCGCACCGCCTGCTGGTGGACGGCAAGCCGTTCCTGATCCTGGGCGGCGAGCTGGGTAACTCCTCCAGTTCAGACCTCGAGGATTTGTCTGGCCACTGGGCGGTGCTGAAGGCGGCGAACCTCAATACCGTGCTGGCCCCGGTGACCTGGGAGCAGATCGAGCCGACCGAGGGACGGTTCGACTTCACCGTGCTGGACGGCCTGATCCAGCAGGCGCGGGCCAACGACATGCGGCTCGTCCTGCTGTGGTTCGGGGCGTGGAAGAACAGCATGTCGACCTACGCCCCGGCCTGGGTGAAGCGCGACCCGGCCCGCTTCCCCTATGCCCGCACGGCCGAGGGGAAGGCGGTGGAGATCCTCAGCCCCTCGTACGCCGCCACCCGCGACGCCGACGCCAAGGCCTTCGGCGCGATGATGGCCCACCTGAAGACAGTGGACGGAGGCTCTTCTCGTGGACAGGGGCGCACCGTCCTGATGATCCAGGTCGAGAACGAGATCGGCATGCTGCCCCAGGCCCGCGATCACTCCAAGGCGGCCGAGGACGACTTCAGGAAGCCCGTGCCGGCGGCGGTGCTGAAGGCGACGGGAACCCAAAAGAGCGGGACCTGGGAAGCGGTGTTCGGCGCTTCGGCGGCGACCGACGAGCTGTGGCAGGCCTGGACCTTCGGCCGCTACGTCGAGACCGTCACCGCGGCCGGCAAGAAGGCCTATCCGCTGCCGATGTACGTCAACGCCGCCCTGCCGCGACCGAACACCGTCCCGGGCGGCTATCCCAGCGCCGGCCCCCTGCCCCACCTGATCGACCTGTGGCGCGCGGCGGCCCCGTCCTTGGACATGCTGAGCCCCGACATCTACTTCAAGGACTTCGTGAAGTGGCCGCCGGCCTATGACCGCGCCGACCAGCCCTTGTTCATCCCCGAGGCCGACGACGCCGGCAAGACGCCGGCCCCCGGCAACGCCTTCTGGGCGTTCGGCGAGCACGACGCGATCGGCTTCTCGCCCTTCTCGATCGAACACCTGCCGCCCGAGGGGGTGAAGACCCTGGGCGCGGCCTACAGGCTGCTGGACCAGCTGAAGCCGCTGATCACCACCCACGACGGCGGCAAGACCATGCGCGGCTTCCGCGCGCCGGTGGCCTATGACGGGACCGTGGACCTGACGCCGCGCACGGCCAGCTTCGGGCCTTGGGAGTTCACGGTGACCATGGTCGATCCATGGACGCCGAAGGACAGCCAGGACTACGCGGCGCATGGCGGGCTGGTGATCCAGACCGGGCCGGACGAGTTCGTCGTCGCCGGGCGCGGGATCACCCTCACCTTCGCCACCGAGGGCGGCAGCGTGGGCCTGGAGACCGTGCGCGAGCTGCGGTTCGAGAACGGCCGGTGGGTCGACGGCCGCTGGCTGAACGGCGACCAGACGCACCAGGGCCGGCATGTGCGGCTGCCGCCGACCGAGTTCGGAGCGCAGCGGGTGAAGCTGTACCGGTACAACTAGCGCCCTAGCGCGCCGGCGCCGCCCTGAGGGCCGCCGCCACCGCCTCGCGCAGCGGCTTGGGCCTGTAGTCGTCATCGTACAGCGTCGGGCGCTTGGGCAGCTTGTCCTGGCGATACCACTGGTTCTGCAGCCACGAATACTTGTCGACCATGCCCCAGGCCAAAACCTCCTTGGTCTGGCGGTAGGACAGCATCTGGTCGAGGAAGGCCTTGGCGTAGGCGGCGACCTCGGCGTCGCGGGGGCCGAAGGCGGCGGGCAGGCCCTTGTCGTGGACGTCGAACTCGGTGACCAGCAAGTCATAGCCCATGCCGGTGACGTCGTTCAGGAACGCCGTCCATTCCTTTTCCTGCGGCTTGCCGAAGCCGGTAAAGCTGTCGGCGTTCTCGGCCCCGATGTGGCTCTGGATGCCCAGGGCGTCGACGGGCGTTCCGCGCGTCTTGAAACCCTCCAGCAGCTTCAGCACGCCGTAGCGGTGCTTCTCGTTGCCGACCTCCTGGCTCATATAGTCGTTGTAGACGAGGCGAGCCTTGGGCGCGGCCGCGCGGGCGACGTGGAAGGCCAGGTCCAGCACCTGTTCCTTGCCCATGGCGTCGGACAGGAAGGTCGAGCGGATCGAGCCGTCCTTGGGATCGACGGTCTCGTTGACCACGTCCCACGAGATCATCTGCGGATAGCGGCCGCACAGGGCCTGGATGTGCTCGGTGACCATCCTGGCGGCCGCCTCGGCGGGCCTGGGCCCGAAGTCGTAGGTCCTGGTCCAGGCCGGAAACCACTGCGGGTGGTGCCACAGCAGGGTGTGGCCGCGCAGGGCCTGGCCGTTCTCCTTGGCGAACGCGGCGATGCGGTCGGCGCGCTCGAAGTCGAAGGCCTGCGGGCCCCGCGCCCGGACCACGTACCATTTCAGTTCGTTCTCGGGGACCAGCACACCGCACTCGCGGGCCAGGATCTCGCGATACCGGGGATCCTCGAACGAGCTGGTGATCGACCCCCGCGGCCCCGCGCCCACGGCGCTGCCGAAATAGAGGCCCTTGGCCTTGGCCAGGTCGCGCAGCGGGGTTTCGTCCGACGCGGCAAAGGCCGGGCCGGCGAAAGCCGTGGCGGCGCCGGCGGCGAGCAGATCACGACGGGAAAGGCTCATGGGTCAGGCCTCCAAAAAGGACGCGCGCCGCTTTGTTGAAACGGCGCGCGCTGGAAACAGTCGGCAGGAGTAACCGAGCCTCGTCGTCCCACAGGCCCCAATGACAGGGGAGACGAAGCCCATCCGCGGCCGCCGATCCGGGAGGCAAAGGCCCCGGACCGGCGGCGCCCGGATCCTAGAAGCTGGCGCGCAGCACGACCGTGTAGCGACGGTCGGCCATGAACCACGAACGGCCGGTCTTCAGCAGATCGCTGTTCAGGACCTGCGTCGTGCGGGTCGTCTCGTTCAGCAGGTTCACGCCCTGGACGCCGATCTTCACCTGGTCGTTGACCGTGTAGAAGAACGAGCCGTCCAGCTGGCCGGTGGCCTCGTTCATGATCGGGGCGAACGGCACGATCACGTCGCGAACGGTCAACAGGAAGTCCGAACGCCAGTTGTAGGCCAGGCGCGCCGAGATCTTCTGCTTCTCGTAGATGAGCGCGAAGTTGGCGTTGTACTTCGACAGGCCCTGCAGCGGCAGCTTGCTGGTGTCGACCGTCGTGACGCGGCCGGCGGCCACGTCCGGGTCGGTCGCCGAGAGGGTGCTTTGCGGCACGCCCTTGCTGTCGATGTAGCTGAAGTTGGCGTTGATCCCCAGGCCGTCCAGCGGCTTGGGCAGGAAGTCGTAGAACTGCTGGTAGCCGACTTCGAAGCCCTTGACCTTGGCGGTCTTGTCCGAATTGCCCGGCGTGGTCACCAGCACGTCGAACGTGGCGCCGTTGTTGGTGAACGGCATGCGCGCGGTCGTGTTGGTCGCGACGTCGGTCAGCTCCTTGTAGAAGGCCGCGACGGTCAGCGAGCCGACCGGGGCGAAGTACCATTCCACCGACGCGTCGATGTTCTTGGACTGGGTCGGCTTCAGGAAGGGGTTGCCGACCGTGACGTTCCCCGACGGCGCGCCGTTGGTGATGCCGTCCGCGTTGGTGTTCAGGGCCAGGCCGAAGTAGTTGCGCGTCAGGCCGATGTCCGGCGGCGTGATCGTCTTCGACAGGCCGAAGCGATACTGCAGGCCGTGCGGGGCCATGACCTTCAGGTTGAAGCTGGGCAGCCAGTGCTCGAACGAAGCCTTGACCGTGCTGGGCACCGTGGCGCCGTTCGACCAGGCGCGCGAAGCGGCCCGGACCTGCGGCGACAGTCCGCAGAACGACGACGGCGTGAAGGGCGCCTTCGGGTCCGGCAGGGCCTGCCAGTCGGTGAAGGCCTTGGTGCAGTCGGCGTCGGTGGCCAGGCTGGTCGAGATCGGGAACGACAGGAAGCCGGAGGCCTCGCGATCGGTCTTGGTGTAGCGCAGGCCGATGTTGCCGCTGATCCGCAGGTCGCCCATGTCGCCCTTGAACCGCGTCATCAGGTAGGCGGACTTGGTCTTCTCGTTGACGGGGTTGATCTCCTGCGGACGGAACGGCGTGCCGGCGATGACGCCGCAGCGCTGCGCCAGGGGCACCCAGTTCTGCGGGCAGCCGCCGGACAGGCGGTCGCGCCACTCGTCGCCCACCAGCATCGCGAACTGCGAGACGGCGCCGTAGTTCTCGGCCAGGTTCTGCGAGAAGAACAGGCGGCCGTCGACGCCGGTCGGGACGCCCGTCTTGCCGCGCAGGAAGTTGTCGAACGCATAGGTCTCGACGTAACGCGCGCTGGTCTCGCCGCCGGCCGTGTTCGGGTTGCCGTTGATCGGGTCATCGAACCAGACCGGACCGCCGCTGCCCCAGATTTCCGAGACCACGCCCCAGTTGTAGGTCGAGAAGCGGGTGGTCTGGTCGCGCTCGGACCAGCGGACGCCGGCCTTGACGGAGTCGAACCAGGTGTCGTTGTTGAACTTGTACTCGACGTCGACCTTGACCGCGTCCTCGGTGCCTTCCGACTGCTCGATGTGGTCCATCGCCGAGCGCCAGAAGCTGTTGTACGGGTCGCCCAAGCTGCTGTGCGTGCCGCGAGCGTAAGACGGGCAGTTGTTGTTGAACGGCGCGCAGTTCGACAGGGTCGTGCCGTTCGATGGCGGCGTGAAGGCCACCGTCGGCAGGTCGTTGCCGTGCAGGGCGATGGCGGCGTTCTGGAACGTCGACCCCCACAGACCCATGCTGAGGGCGTTGGCCGTGGAGTCGACGTGCTGGGCGTCGAACAGCAGGCCCCAGTGCTCGTTCGGCGTCCACTTGAAGTTGAAGCCGTAGTCGGTGGTGATGTTGGTGTTGATCTCGTCGCGACGGACGTTGTTCGACTGCAGGCCGTCGATCGGCGTACGCGGATCCGAGCCCTGCTGGTCGGCGCGCCAGCCGGTGGTCCCGGTGATCACGCCGTTGGTGAAGACGCCGCTGTCGTCGAAGGTGAAGGTCGTGCCCGCCGCCGGACGCGAGTCACCGTTGCTGGTGACGTTGTCGGTGGCGATCTCGATCGCGTGCTCGGTCCACTTGGTGGTCGCTTTCGAGCGCAGGTACTGCAGCGCGGCCTGCATGGTGCCGTCGTTGCTCTTCCACTGGATGGCGGCCGCGCGGCCTTCGCGCTTGCGGTCGCTCTCGGTCGAGCGGAACGCCGCGCCACGCGGGAACCACACGCCCTTCGTGCCATTGCCGCAGTTCGAGACGGCCTGGCCCAGGTTGGTGCGGCAACCGAAGTTCGACACCTGGATGGCGTCGCTGCGGGTCGCCAGGCTCGAGTTCACATAGCTGCCCAGGATGCCGATCTCACCGATCTTGGTGTCGAAGCGGTCGCTGTAGAGCAGCGAATAGGTCGGCTTCCACTCCTTGACCATGTCGCCGTAGCTGTTCTCGATCGACAGCGACAGGATGCGCTTCTTGCTGTCGAACGGCAGGCGGGTGCGCAGGTTCACCGTGCCCGAGATGCCGCCTTCGATCAGGTCGGCCGACGGGCTCTTGAACACGTCCACGCCGCCCATCAGTTCCGAGGGAACGTCGGCGAAGCTGAGGATGCGGCCGTTGTTGGCCGTGAAGGTGTCGCGGCCGTTCAGTTCCGAACGGACGAAATTCAGGCCGCGAACGACGACGCCCGAGCCTTCGACCGAGAAGTGGTCGGGGTCGACGCCGGCGGCGAAGCGGTTGATCGCGACGCCCGGCACCCGCGACAGGGCTTCGGTCACCGAGCGGTCCGGCAGGGCGCCGATGTCCTCGGCGGTGATCGAGTCGCCGATGATTTCCGACGACTGCTTCAGCTGCTGGCTGCTCTTCAGGCTCTGCTTGATGCTGGTGACGATCACCTCGTCGACGGTGTCGGCGTCGGTCTTGGCGGTCTGCGCCATGGCCGGCGCGCCCAGGACCAGCGCCCCCAGCGCCAGCACCGAAGCGCCATACCTTAGATTTTGAGTGATCGCATTACGCCCGCGCGTGGCGGACGACCTGTTGGCCGTGCCCATTAGTCCACCTCCCCTTATGTTCGTTGTGGCAGCAAGGTAGCGCTACCATTGATCATGTTACCGTGACCATTGTTGTCAGATCACATGACAGACCACCGATCGTCAAGCAGTTGTCACAACCGCCCGGTTCGTCTAGCCGTAAGAGATGGGAACGGTACCATTTTAGGTAGAGGCGACGCGCTTTTGCGCGATCCTGTACGCCTAAACCCGCGATTGGGCCCCCTCCCATCCGTGGTCTGGCCACGACGAACCGGATCTCGACGTCCGGCTTAAAACAAGGATGACAACGAACGACAGCGTTGTCAATTTAGGACAAACCATTTCGGGTCATCTCACGGAGGCCTGACGTTACGGAAAGTGTCGGGGGAGGTGCAATGATGCGGCGCGCGGACATACGCGAGCTTCGAACAGTGGCGGACCGGCGCGCCCGGACGTCATGCTCTTTCCTCGGCGCCATGCTCCCCCCTAAGCTCGGCGCATGAACCCCATCCGCAAGATCGTCATCGTCGGCGGCGGCACGGCCGGCTGGATGACCGCCGCCGGCCTGGCCGCGATGCTGAAGGACCTGCCCGTCGCCATCGACCTGGTCGAGTCGGCCGAGATCGGCACGGTCGGGGTCGGCGAGGCCACGGTCCCGCACATCCGCACCTACAACGCCCGCCTGGGCCTGGACGAAGCCGACTTCATGCGGAAGACCCAGGCCACCTACAAGCTGGGCATCGAGTTCCGCGACTGGGGCAAGAAGGGCGAGCGGTACGTCCACCCCTTCGGCGCCTTCGGCCACGCCATCGGCGGCATTCCGTTCCACCAGCACTGGCTGCGCGCCCACGCTCGAGGAGAGGCCGACTCGATCACGGCCTACAGCCTGCCGATCATGGCCGGGTTCGCGGGCAAGTTCGCCCCGCCCTCGCCCGACCCGCGCTCGCTGGGTTCGACCTTCAACTACGCCTACCAGTTCGACGCGGCGCTCTACGCCCTGTACCTGCGGGCCTATTCCGAAGCCCGGGGCGTCACCCGCACCGAAGGCAAGATCGCCACCGTCCAGCAGCGTCCCGACGACGGTTTCGTCACCGGCGTCACGCTGGAGGACGGCCGGACGCTGAAGGGCGACCTCTTCATCGACTGCTCCGGCTTCCGGGGCCTCTTGATCGAGCAGACCCTGAAGGCCGGCTATGACGACTGGACCCCGTGGCTGCCCTGCGATCGCGCCGCCGCCGTGCCGTGCGATTCGGTCGAGCCCGCCACGCCCCTGACCCGCGCCACCGCCGACCAGGCCGGCTGGCGCTGGCGCATCCCGCTGCAGCACCGGGTGGGCAACGGCTATGTCTACTGCTCCGGCTACATCGGCGACGACGAGGCCGCCCGCGTGCTGGTCGAGAAGCTGGACGGGAAGGCGCAGGCGGATCCACGCTTCCTGCGGTTCGTCACCGGTCGCCGCAAGAAGCAGTGGTCCAAGAACGTCGTGGCCATCGGCCTGTCGTCGGGCTTCCTGGAGCCGCTGGAGAGCACCAGCATCCACCTGATCCAGGTGGCCATCTCGACCCTCCTGGAACTGTTCCCGCACCGGGGCTTCGATCCGGCCGACCAGGACGAGTACAACCGGGTCATGGACCTGGAGTTCGAGCGCATCCGCGATTTCCTGGTCCTGCACTACCACGCCAACCAGCGCGACGATTCGGACTTCTGGCGCGATCGCGCCGCCGCCCCGATCCCCGACAGCCTGGCCGAAAAGCTGGCCCTGTTCCGCGAGCGCGGCGTGGTGGCCGCCTACAAGGACGGGTTCTTCAAGGAGCCGTCGTGGCTGGCCGTCTATCTGGGCCAGAATGTCATGCCCCAGGCCTGGGACCCGCTGGTCGAGGCCATCGACCCGGCCGAGTCGGCTCGCATCCTCGCCGAACTGAAAGTCGCGGTGGCCCGCACGGTCGAGGCGATGCCGGCGCATGAGAGCTTCCTGCGCTCGGTCGCCGACGCCCGCGCCTCGGACAAGGGGACTCGCGCATGAGCCTGGGGAAAGTCCTGATCGTCGGCGGCGGCGTCGACGCCTGGCTGACCGCCGCGGTGCTGTCGCGCGCCGCCCGGGGACTGGTCTCGATCACCGTGGCCGAGACCGCCGCGCCGGCGTCCGCCTCGCAAGGGGCCGAATGGCTGGTCGCCCTCCCCGCCCTGCGCGGCCTGCACGCGCGTTTCGGCCTGACGGACGAGGCGGTCGGCGCCCGGCCGCTGCTGGGCCTGAACCACGGCAAGGCCGTCGAGCCGTTCGGCGAGACCGGCGCCGTGCTGGATGGCGTGCCTTTCCACCACTACTGGCTGCGGGCCAGGGCGGCCTCCCTGGAAGGCGGAGGCGAGACCGCGCCGCTGGACGCCTGGAGCCTGGCCGCCCAGGCCGCCGCGCGCGGCCGCTTCGCGCGTCGGGCCGAGGACCCCCGCTCGCCGCTGTCGACCCTGGACCACGGCCTGCTGCTGGACGCGGCGACCTATGCCGCGCGGCTGAAGAGTCTGGCGACCCAGGCCGGGGTCGGGGCGACCCAGGGCGTCATCACCGGGATCGAGCGCGCCGGCCCGCGCCTGGCCGCCGTGGTGCTGGACGGCGACCGACGCCTGGAGGCCGATCTCCATGTCGACGCCACCGGCGCCCAGGCTCGCCTGGCCGGCGAGGAACCGTGGATCGACTGGAGCGCCTGGCTGCCCAAGGGCGCGCGCCTGATCGGGGCCGAGGACGGCGTGGCGCGCTTCGCCCACGACGCGCCCCTGGCGGCCGGCCGGCGCGCGCGCGTGGTGTTCGAGAACCTGGTGGCGGTCGGCGAGGCCGCCGGTGCGATCGGCGCGGCCGACGGCGGCGACCTGCACCTGCTGCAGACCGCCGTCTCGCGCCTGGTGGCCCTCTATCCGAACACGCCGGCGGCCATCGCCGAGTTCAACCGCCTGACCGCCGCCGCCCTGGAGCGGGCCCGCGACATGGCCATCCTGCGCTGGGGCGTGCTGGACGCCCCGCCGCCCGAACTGGCCTGGAAACTCGCCCAGTTCGAAAGTCGCGGCCGCGTGGTCAGCTACGACGAGGAGACCTGGCCGGACGGCGCCTGGCTGCATGCGATGCTGGCGCGGGGCGTGGTCCCCAAGCGCTGGGATCCCCTGGCCGACCGCGCGCCGCTGGAGTCGGTGCGGGAGATGATGGGCCGGATGAAGGCCGTACTGGAACAGACAGCGGAGGCGATGCCGCGTGCTTGATCCCCTCACCACCCTTGCTCGTCATCCCGGGCGGCCTAGCCGACCCGGGACCCAGGGGCCGGCGCACTGCGGCTGCCCCTGGGTGCCGGCTCTCCGCTTCGCTACGGCCGGGATGACGAGCTATCTTGATACGGGTTACAGCGCATGACCCCCTCCCCCATCCGCAAGGTCCTGATCGTCGGCGGCGGCACCGCCGGCTGGATGACCGCCGCCGCCCTGTCCAAGGTGCTGAACACCAAGGGCGTCGAGGTCACGCTGGTGGAGTCGGACGCCATCGCCACGGTCGGCGTCGGCGAGGCGACGATCCCGCCGATCACCACCTTCAACCAGATCCTCGGCATCGACGAAGCCGAGTTCATGCGGGCGACCAAGGGCAGCTTCAAGCTGGCCATCGAGTTCATCGACTGGAAGCACAAGGGCCACCGCTACCAGCACCCGTTCGGTAATTTCGGCCTGGATATCGAGGCGCTGAAGTTCCATCAGTTCTGGCTGCGCAGCCTGCACGAGGGCTGGTCGCGCGACATCGACGACTACAACCTGCCGGCCACGGCCGTGAACCTGGGCCGCTTCGCCCTGCCCTCGAAGGATCCGGGCCAGGTGATGTCGGCCCTGAAGTACGCCTTCCACTTCGACGCCGGCCTCTACGCCAAGTACCTGCGCGGCTATGCCGAGAAACGCGGCGTGACCCGCGTCGAGGGCAAGGTCGGCAGCGTCCAGCAGAACGGCGAGACCGGCTTCGTCACCGGAGTCACCCTGGAGGACGGCCGGGTTCTGGAGGCGGACCTGTTCGTCGACTGCACCGGCTTCCGCGCCCTGCTGATCGAACAGACCCTGAAGACCGGCTTCGAGGACTGGGGCCACTGGCTGGCCAACGACCGCGCCGTGGCTCTGCAGTGCGAGATGGGCGGCGACGGCCTGTCGCCCTTCACCCGCGCCACCGCCCACGAGGCCGGCTGGGTCTGGCGCATTCCGCTGCAGCATCGGATCGGCACGGGCTACGTCTATTCGTCCAGGCACATCAGCGACGAGGACGCGCTGAAGACGCTGGAGCGCACCCTGGACGGCAAGCCCACCCAGCAGCCGAACTTCATCAAGTTCCGCCCCGGCCGCCGCAAGCAGATCTGGAACAAGAACGTCGTGGCCATCGGCCTGTCGTCGGGCTTCCTGGAGCCGCTGGAAAGCACCAGCATCCACATGATCCAGGCGGGCGTCACCAAGCTGCTGGCCCTGTTCCCGGACCGGGGCTTCTCTCCCGTAGAGACCGCCGAGTACAACCGCCTGACCATCCTGCAGGTCGAGCTGATCCGCGACTTCATCATCCTGCACTTCCACGCCAACCAGCGCGACGAGCCGTACTGGAAGGCACTGCGCGAGATGGAGATCCCGGCCGACCTGAAGCGCAAGATCGAGCTGTTCCGCAGCTCCGGACGCCTGTTCCAGTCGGACTATGACCTGTTCGCCGAGCCCAGCTGGATCGCCGTGCTGCTGGGCCAGGGGATCACGCCCCAGCGCCACGACCCGCTGGTCGACCAGTACGACCAGGCCTTCGTGAAGGCCCAGCTGGACCGCCTGTCGGCCCTGATCCGTCGCACCGCCGAGTCGATGCCGACCCACGAAGCCTTCGTCGCGCGCTATTGCGGGGTGGACCAGTGACCCAGAACCCTCGCCTGCGCCGCGTCGTCATCGTCGGCGGCGGCACCGCCGGCTGGATGACCGCCGCCGCCCTGGGGCGCTTCCTGAAGGACGGCTACACGAAGGTCACCCTGGTCGAGTCCGAGGCCATCGGCACGGTCGGCGTGGGCGAGTCGACCATCCCCCAGATCAACATCTTCAACCGCATGCTGGGGCTGGACGAGAACGAGTTCGTCCGGAAGACCAAGGCCACCTTCAAGCTGGGCATCGACTTCGTCGACTGGCAGCGGATCGGCCACAGCTATCACCACCCGTTCGGCCCCTACGGCGTCGACATGGAGGGGGTGTCGTTCCACGCCTACTGGCTGAAGGCCCGCGCCATGGGCCTGAGCGACGACCTGGGCGACTACAGCCTCCAGACCATCGCCTCGCGCCAAAGCAAGTTCATGCGTCCCAACGGCCAGGCCAACTCGCCGCTGGGCAGCATCGCCTACGCCTTCCAGTTCGACGCCGGGCTCTATGCCCGGTTCCTGCGGACGTATTCCGAAGCGCGCGGCGTCACCCGCCAGGAAGGCAGGATCGCCAGCGTCCAGCAGGACGGCGAGAGCGGCCACGTGACCTCGGTGACGCTAGAGAGCGGCGCGGTGATCGAGGGCGACCTCTTCATCGACTGCTCGGGCTTCCGGGCCCTGCTGATCGAGCAGACCCTGAAGGCGGGCTACGAGGACTGGTCGCACTGGCTGCTGAACGATCGCGCCGTGGCCATGCCCTGCACGCTGGGCGGCTCGCTGGCGCCGGTGACGCGGGCCACGGCCCGGCCGCATGGCTGGCAGTGGCGGATCCCGCTGCAGCACCGCCTGGGCAACGGCTATGCCTATTCCAGCGCCCATGTCAGCGACGACGCGGCGCTGGCGGATCTGCTGGGCAATCTGGACGGCCAGCCCCTGGCCGAGCCGAACTTCCTGCGCTTCACCGCCGGCCGGCGGAAGAAGAGCTGGGACAGAAACGTCGTCGCCATCGGCCTGTCGGCCGGCTTCATGGAGCCGCTGGAGAGCCAGTCGATCCACCTGATCCAGGTCGGCATCTCGCGCCTGCTGGCCCACTTCCCCGACCGCAAGTTCCGCCAGGCCGACATCGACCGCTACAACCGCACCATGACCTTCGAGTACGAGAAGATCCGGGACTTCCTGATCCTCCACTTCAAGGCCACGGCCCGGAACGACACGCCCTACTGGGACTATCTGCGCGAGATGCCGATCCCCGACTACCTGGCCGACAAGATCGATCTGTTCCGGGGTTCCGGCCGCGTGTTCCGCGAGAACGAGGAGCTGTTCAACGACACCTCGTGGTTCGCGGTCTTCATCGGCCAGGGGATCGTCCCGGACGGCTGGGACCCGATGGCCGACGCCATGGACGAGAGCCTGTTCAAGGCCCGCATGGCCGAGATCAAGGCGGTGATGGCGCGGTCGGCGGAAGTGATGCCGGAGCATATGCAGTTCATCGCGGACAACTGCGCGGCGGACGTCAGCTAGCGCTCTCTCCTCCCCCTCTAGGGGGAGGTGGCGCGCCCGCGAAGCGCGGCGTGACGGAGGGGGCTGGTGACGAGTCGGCAGCGTCGGCACAGGCCCCTCCACCGCCGTTCGGCGGTCCCCCTCCCCCAAAAGGGGGAGGAGAGCGGCAGCCCTCTAGTTCCCCGGCGCCCAGGGGAAGGTCATCGCTTCGTAGTCTTCCAGCGTCTTCGGCGGGGCCTTTTCCCCTGCCGGCAGGGGGCGCTTCGAGAACGAGCCGAACCAGGCCACCGAGGCGTCGCGCCACCACTGGGCCTCGTCGCGCTGGATCTTCAGGTAGTCGGTCACCTCGGCGTGGCGCTGGGGATCGACATAGGGCGCGACCGACGCCCAAGTCTTCTCCATGCCGTCGACATAGCGAACGCCCTGGCCGTAGCGCTTCACCAGTCCGTCCCACAGCGTGTCGCCGGACTTCAGGCGGTAGTCCCAGCCCACGTGGTGGAACCACAGCAGGTCCTTCTCGTCGACGCACTTGAGGTCGGCGAAGCAGGCGCCGACCGCCGGGGCGTACTGGGCCGTGGCGTTGCTGCCCGAGGGCGTGCGGTCGAAGCCCAGGCCGTCCGGGCCGGCCTTGGCGTAGTAGACGCTGGTCCAGTCGGCCCGCTCGCCGCCGGACACCCACGGCCCAGGCCCGTAGTGGTGGCTGCGGCCCATCTGGTGGTGCAGGCCCAGCGGGGTCATGTAGTCCACCGCCGCCTCGCGCGAGCCCATCATCATGTCGACGACCGGCTTCACGAAGCGCGGGTCGTTGGTGAAGGTCATCTTCGCCCAGTCGGTCGCGATCGCGCGCGTGTCGGCCTCCGGATCCCAGGCCAGGCGGCCGAAGACGTACCAGTTGGCCTGGTCGAACTGCGAGCCGCTCCAGTTGCGGTCTGAGCCGATGTTGGCCACGCCCGCCATCACCGTCAGCTTGCGCCCGTCCAGCTGGCCGTCGACCACCCTGGCCACGGTCGAGCCCTTGCCGTGGGCCATGGTGTCGGACCGAAGGGTCTCCTCATAGAGCGGGCCGAGATAGACGAGGTGGGTCGAGAAGCCGAGATATTCCTTGGTGATCTGGAACTCCATGCCGAGGTTGCTCCTGGGCATGGCCCCGAACAGCGGATGGAACGGCTCGCGCGGCTGGAAGTCGATGGCGCCGTTCTTGACCTGGATGACGACGTTGTCGCGGAACTGGCCGTCGAACGGCTTGAACTCGGAATAGCCCTGCTTGGCGCGGTCGTCGGGCTGCTCGTGCGAATAGACGAAGGCGCGCCAGATCACGACGCCGCCGTGCGGGCCCACGGCGTCGGCCAGCATGTTGGCCCCGTCGACATGGGTGCGGCCGTAGTCCTGCGGCCCCGGCTGGCCCTCCGAATTGGCCTTCACCAGGAAGCCGCCGAAGTCGGGAATGGCCTTGTAGATCTCGTCCGCCTTGGCCTTCCAGAAGGCGGCGACGGCGGGGTCCAGCGGGTCGGCGGTCTTCAGCCCCCCGATCTCGATCGGCGCGGAGAAGCGGGCCGACAGATAGACCTTGACGCCATACGGCCGGAACGTGTCGGCCAGGGCGGCGGCCTTGGCGATGAAGGGCGGGGTCAGGCTGTCGGCCTTGGCGTTGACGTTGTTCAGCACCGTGCCGTTGATGCCGATCGAGGCGTTGGCGCGGGCGTAGTCGACCATGCGCGGATCGACATGGCCGGGCAGCCGCCACCAGTCGAAGATCGACTGGCCCGAATAGCCGCGCTCGACCGTGCGGTTCAGGTTGTCCCAGTGGTTCAGCATGCGCAGCTGGACCTTGGGAGAGCTCATGATGTCCAGGTTATCCACGTTCTGACGGGTCTGGATCAGCGAGAGATAGCGATAGACGCCGTACAGCACGCCGATGTCGTTCGGGGCGGCGATCACGGTGGCCTTCTTGCCGCCGACGGTGACGGTGCGGATCAGATAGCCCTCGCGCCCCAGCTGCGAGGTCGGCAGGCGCATCATGTGCATGGCGTGGGAGAACTGCGGCAGGCCCAGCATGATGACGCCGTCGCGGGAGCCGTCCGCCTCCGCCTCGGCCGGTGCCTTGCCCAGCAGACCGGTCAGCCCGCGGATCAGCTCGGCGCGGGCCAGCTGCAGACCGGGCCGGTCGGCGACCGGGGCCACGGCGCTGGCCGCCGCCGCATAGGGCGCCTTCGCCGAGGCCTCGACCGGCCTGTAGCGCAGCCACAGGTCATAGCCGTCCTCGGCCCGGGCGGCGGGGGCCAACAACACGAGCCCCAGGACTAACGCCAGCAAACGCATCCGTTTCTCTCCCGCGCCCGCGCTCTAAAGGTCGGGACACTCTGTTCTAGTGGTCAGACCACCGCATTGACAACCCTTATGGTACCGGTACACCGATAGGGAGGGAGGAAGTTTGACGCCGTGCGTCGCCACCGGCGCGCGCTCGATCTTCGACCCGTTCCTCACAGGTCCCGGACACCGCGTCTCATGCCCAAGATCATCGCCGCCAAGACCATCGTCACCTGCCCGGGACGCAACTTCGTCACCCTGAAGATCATCACCGACGAGGGGGTGCACGGCATCGGCGACGCCACGCTGAACGGCCGCGAGCTGGCGGTCGAGGCCTATCTGACCCAGCACGTCATCCCCTGCCTGATCGGCCGCGACGCCCATCAGATCGAGGACATCTGGCAGTACCTGTATCGCGGGGCCTACTGGCGCCGGGGCCCGGTGACCATGGCCGCCATCGCCGCGGTCGACATGGCGCTGTGGGACATCAAGGGCAAGATCGCCGGCCTGCCGGTCTACCAGCTTCTGGGCGGCGCGTGCCGGACGGGCGTCATGGTCTACGGCCATGCCAACGGCGAGACGATCGAGGAGACCCTCGACAACGCCGCCCACTATGCCGAGCAGGGCTACAAGGCCATCCGCCTGCAGACTGGCGTGCCGGGCATGAAGGGGACCTACGGCGTCTCCAAGGACAAGTTCTTCTACGAGCCGGCCGACAGCGACCTGCCCAAGGAGACGATCTGGTCGACCGAGCGCTACCTGCGCTCGACGCCGGCCCTGTTCGAGGCCGCCCGCCTGCGGCTGGGCGACGACATCCACCTGCTGCACGACGTGCACCACCGCCTGACGCCGATCGAGGCCGGGCGCCTGGGCAAGGACCTGGAGCCCTACCGCCTGTTCTGGATGGAGGACGCCACCCCGGCCGAGAACCAGGCGAGCTTCCGGCTGATCCGCCAGCACACCACCACCCCGCTGGCCGTGGGCGAGATCTTCAACTCCATCTGGGACTGCAAGCAGCTGATCGAGGAACAGCTGATCGACTACATCCGCGCCACGGCCGTGCACGCGGGCGGGATCACCCACCTGAAGAAGCTGGCCAGCTTCGCCGACCTGCATCACGTCCGCACGGGCTGCCATGGGGCCACCGACCTGTCGCCGGTCTGCATGGGCGCGGCCCTGCATTTCGACCTGTCGATCCCCAACTTCGGCGTCCAGGAATATATGCGCCACACGCCCGAGACCGACGCGGTCTTCCCGCACGCCTACACCTTCAGCGACGGCATGCTGCATCCGGGGGAGGCGCCCGGCCTGGGCGTCGACATCGACGAGGCGCTGGCCGCCAAGCACCCCTATCAGCGCGCCTATCTGCCGGTCGCCCGGCGTCTGGACGGCTCGATGCACGACTGGTGACAGCTTGGTCGCCCACGACTTTTGCCCGACCTCTGACCACGAGGAGCCACGAACCCTGACCAATCCGGCCTGAACGACGAGAAATTGGTCATTTGACGCCGGTCTCCGTGGTAGTGATTCCCGGATCCGTCCCATAGCCAGCGTCTCCGAGCCTCTCGAGCCCCCCGCGCCTCATGTCTGACAACGTCAAGCTTTACCGCAAGATCGCCGACTCCGTGGCCGACGCCATCGAGGCGGGGCAGTACAAGATCGGCGACCGCCTGCCGACCGAGCGCGAGCTGGCCGAACAGTTCGGGGTTTCGCGCCCCACCCTGCGCGAAGCGATGATCGCCCTGGAAATGCTGGGCATGATCGAGGCCCGCCATGGCCTGGGCATCTATGTCACCGGCAATGTCCGCCCCGTGGCCCCATCCGCCGAGATCGACTTCGAGATCGGCGCCTTCGAGCTGATCGAGGCTCGCCGCCTGTTCGAGGGCGAGGCCGCCGCCTTGGCCGCCACCTCGATCAGCGACGAGCAGATCGTCGAGCTGGAAAGCCTGCTGGAGCGGATGCACGTCGAGGAAGAGATCCGGGGCGAGGACGCCGACCGCGACTTCCACCTGACCATCGCCCGCGCCACCGGCAACGGCGCGATCATCGCCACCATCGAGAACCTGTGGGAGTGGCGCAACCGCTCGCCCCTGGCCCGCAACATCCTGACCCGCGCGCGCGGCATGGGGCTGGAGCCGCGCATCGTCGAGCATCGCCGGGTGGTCGAGGCGCTGAAGGCCCGCGACCCGGCCGCGGCGCGCCAGGCGATGCGCGATCACCTCGAGCGGGTCATCGACCACCTGCTGCACGCGACCGAGACCGAAGCGGTGCAGCGGGCGCAGCAGGAAACGAAGGCGCGCAGGAGCGCCATTGCCAAGCGCGTGGCGATCTAGGGTTTCTAGAAGCAGATCTTCCCTCTCCTCCCCCTCTTGGGGGAGGTGGCGCGCCGCGAAGCGCGGCGTGACGGAGGGGGCGAGTCATGACTCAGTCGCGCCGGCGCAAGCCCCTCCACCGCCGTTCGGCGGTCCCCCTCCCCCAAAGGGGGAGGAGAGGTGACGACCGCCACGGCGCATGCCACAGCTTCCCCATGAAGCTCCCCCCGCTCAAACCCGACTCCGACCAGATGCTGCACCTGGACGCCCTGCGCATCGTCGGGGCCGTGATGATCGTGGTGTTCCACTTCAACCGGTTCATCAATCTGGACGGCCGCTGGCAGCTGGCGGACGACACGATCAAGAGCTTCAGCCTGATCGTGGACCTGTTCTTCCTGATCTCCGGCTATGTGATGGCGGCGATCTATACCGGCCGCCTGACGACCGTCGCCAAGTACCGCGACTTCCTGCAGAAGCGCGTGGCGCGCCTGGGTCCGCTGCACTGGGCGACCCTGGGCGTGTTCATCGTCATCGCCGCCCTCGGCTGGGCGGGCGTGCTGAACGAGCGGGATCCCTCGCGCTACGACGTCGGCTGCATCCCGCAGAACGTGCTGTTCATCCATGCCTGGGGGACCTGCAAGGCTCAGACCTGGAACTTCGTCAGCTGGGCGATCAGCGCCGAGATGGGGATGTATATCGCCCTGCCGCTGCTCTTTCGTATTACCGCTTTGGGCCGCTGGCCCACCGCGATCACGGCGCTCGGCAGCCTGGCCCTGCTCCTCTGGATCTCCCGCACCGGCGAAACCTTCTCCCAATGGACCTACGACTTCGGCGTCGCCCGCGCCGTGCCCGGCTTCATGCTGGGCATGCTGGCGTTCCAGCTGCGGGACGTGCTGGGCAAGCTCCCTCTGGCGCGGTTCGTCATGTGGGCTCTGCTCGCGGCGTTCTTCGTCGCCTCGGGCCTGGGCGCGTCGCGGACCGCCCTGCTCTTCCTGATCTACGCCATCGGGCTCGCGGGCGTGGCGGCCGATGCGGCGGGCGTCCAGGGCGGCGTCAGCCGGGCCATGGCCCCGTGGGCCCAGCTCAGCTTCAGCCTCTATCTGCTGCACCCGATCGCGCTGAAGATCGCGCTGAACTGGGTGGGCTTCGGGATGTGGCGCCTGACCGGCGACGCGATGCGGCTGTGGTGCCTCTTCTGGGTCGTGGCCCTGTTCCCGATCGCCTACCTGTCGCTGGTGGCGTTCGAGCGCCCGGCGCGGGACTGGATGGCGACGCTGGGGAAGCCGCCGCCGCCGCTGAAAGGCGCGGGCCCGCAAGTGGCGCCCTAGGCCGCCGCGATCTTATCCACCCACCCCGGCAGCTCGCCGATATTGGCCAGCTCGACATAGCGCTCATGCCCGACCGGCGCGTCGGCCGCCTCGTGCGACCAGACCAGCGGGTACGGGATCAGGGCGCTCCAGCAGCCGGCCTCGAGCGCCGGCAGGATGTCCGAGCGCATCGAGTTGCCGGCCATCACCGCCTGTTCGGCCCCCGTGCCATGGCGGTCGAACACCCGGCGGTAGGTCCCGGCGTCCTTCTCGGAGACGATCTCGACGGCCACGAAGTAGTCGCCCAGCCCCGAGGAGGCCAGCTTCTGCTCCTGGTGCAGCAGGTCGCCCTTGGTGACCAGGATCAGGCGATAGCGTTTGGAAAGCGCCGACAGGGCCAGTTCGACGCCGGGCAGCGGCTCGATCGGCTCGGTCAGCATCTCACGGCCCACGGCCAGGATCTCGCGGATCACCCGGGTGTCGACGCGGCCGTCGGTGACCTCCAGCGCCGTCTCGATCATCGACAGGGTGAAGCCCTTGGCCCCGTAGCCATAGACCCGCAGGTTCCGCTTCTCGACGGCCAGCAGCTGGCTCTCGATCTTCTCGGGGTCGCCGTGGTCGGACAGCAGGTCCAGGAACCGGGCGTGCGACAGGCGAAACAGGCTCTCGCAGTGCCAGAGGGTGTCGTCGGCGTCGACGCCGACGGTGGTGATGGTGTTCATGGCGGGCAGTCTTACAGCACCCGCCGGACGCTGTTCCAGACACCATCCGCGCGACGGGGCGTCACTGGATCGCGGTGGTGATCTCCTGGGCGGCGGCGATCAGTTGCTGCGAGGTCTCCTCGATCGAGAGGGCCGTGGCCTTGGGCACGTAGGGCGTCGTCAGCGCCGCGACGGCCGCGCCGTTCATCAGGATCGGGGCGGACAGGTCGATGACCATCGGCGCCAGGTCGCTGTTGCGCATCCACAGGCCGCGCTCGCGGATCCGCTCGGCATTGGCCAGGAAGGTCTCGCGCGCCTCGGCCGGCGTGTCCTTGAACAGCTGCGCGTCCCAGTCGGTGCGGACCTCGGTCGGCTGGAAGGCGTAGATCACCGCGCCGGAGGTCGACTCGATCACCTTGCGGCGGTGGCCGGCGCGCACGGAATAGCCGTAGTAGCTGGGGTCCTCGACCCGGGCGACGACGGCGATCTGCACGCCGCTGCGCACGGCGATGTGGCACGACTGGCGGATGGCCGAGACCAGGCGGCGCATCACGGGCAGGGCCGCCTCGGACAGGTCGCGCATCTGGGCCCGCGAGACGCCCAGCGAGAACAGCTTGTTGGTCAGCTCGAAGCCCTCGCCGTCCGGCGCGGCCTCGATATAGCCCTTGCGCTCCAGCACCTGGATCATGCGGAACAGCTCGTTGGTCGTGCGATCCAGCGCCACGGCGATCTGCGAGCCGGTCATCGGTCGCGCCGCCTCGGCCAGGGCCTCCAGGATCTCCAGCCCCTTCTCAAGCGCCGGCGCGCGGTACTTCTCGTCCTGGCTGCTGGCGGCCATCGGCTCTCCTTACGAATACTGGGGAGAACAAGCCTCACCGGCGCCGCGCGCGCAAGGCGGCGATGCGATGGCTCGTCAAATCGGAGAGCCCAGCGAACCTCAGAACGTCAGCGCGACGAACACCACGATGCTGACCGGGACGGCCGCGGAGAGCGCGAGGTTCAGCACCGTCTCGCCAACGCCGAGGGCGAACTTGGCGGACAGGGCGGTGAACTTGGCGGTCGGCGGATCGGCGGGGGTCATGCGTTGCTCCTTGCGGATCGGAGCATGCGCGGCCGGTGGTTAACGGCTGAAGACAGCTGGGCCTTTCGGCGGTGCGGCAGATTGTCCGCCGGGCAGGCGGACGTCCGGCGGAAAAGAAAATCCCCGCCGGTCCAGGGAACGCGGACCGGCGGGGTAGAGGGAACAGAGGGACCTAGAAGCTCATGCGCAGGCCGACCAGGTATTGGCGGCCGGGCTTGTAGTAAGTGAAGGTGGCGTTGTCGTACTGGAAGTGCGAACGCAGCGCCTCGTTGGTGATGTTGGTCACGTTGAAGGTCAGCTGCGGCGCATTCTGCAGGCCGAAGATCTTCTCCAGGTCATAGCTGGAGGAGAAGTCGGTCTGCTTGTAGTCGTCCGAGAACAGGGCGGCGGCGGTCACGCCGTTCTGGTTGGCACCGCTGGACTGCGAGCCCTTCCGGAACACATGGCTGAGACGCAGGCTGACGCCGTTGTGCTCGTAGTAGCCCGTCAGGTTGTAGGTGTACTTGGCGACGCCGTAGGCGATGGCCGGACCGTTGCTGGTCTGGTCGACGATGGTGGCGTTGGCGTTGACGCCCAGGCCCTCGACGCCGAAGCGGCTGGTCAGGAAGTCCAGCGGCTGCACCCATTGGAATTCCAGGCCGTTGATCGTCAGCTTGTTGGGCACGTTGATCTGCGACTGGACCTGGACCTGCGCCGCGGACGGACCGCCGCGCGAGTTGATGGCCGTCTTCTGGGTGTCGTTGATGGTGTCGTAGGTGATGCCGTACTGGGCCAGGGCCGTGAACGGCAGGGTCACGACGTTGTTGGTCGTGAAGCCGGTCAGCGACTTGCGGAACGCGTTGACCGCGATCACGCCTTCCTGGCCGGTGTAGAACTCGAAGCCCAGGTCGATGTTCTTCGAGAAGTAGGGCTTGAGGGCCGAGTTGCCGATCGTTGCCTGGTCGGCCGACGGGGCGCCGAAGCTGACGCCCGGCAGCTGGGCGGCCGGATCCGGACGGGTCATGGTCTCGGACACCGCCGCGCGGGCCACCGCGTGTTCGCCCACGTCATAGGCGATGTTCGCGGCCGGCAGCCACTTGGAATAGGTGTTCTTGGTATAGACGTAGTTGGTGATGTTGGGATAGCGCGCGCCGTCGGGCAGCTGGGCGCCGCCGGGCAGGGTGTTGCGCGGATCGGCGATGGAGACACGGCCGCCGATCGTCTGCTCGGTATGGACGTAGCGCACGCCGACATTGAAGCGCAGGTCGCTGTCCAGCACCTGGGTGACGCCGTTCAGCTCGGTATAGGCCGCGCTGTTCTTCTCGTTGATGTAGCCGCCGCTGGCGCCCGTGTTGGAGCCGCCGCTTTCGGGCGAGGCGTCATGCAGCGCGTCGTAGTTCGTCGCCTTCTTGACCTTGTCCCAGTCGACCGTCACCCAGCCGGCCGGACCAGGCTTGAGGTAGCTGGCCAGGCTGGCCGTCGGGATCAGCGAGCCGGCATAGGTCAGCGTGCCGGTCTGGCCCGCGGTGGCCCCCGTGCCGTAGCCCGGATAGGTGGGATAGCCGGCCGGCGCGGCGCCCGGCTGGTTCAGGCCCTGGCAGGGCGGACCGCTGTTGGGCGAGACCAGGTTGATGCTGGGGTTGTTGCCGCAGGTCGCGTTCTGCCACGGCCCGGTGTTGTCGTAGCCCCGGATCCGGCGCGAGACGTCGTCATAGTTGCCGCCGAACTTCAGGTTCAGCTTCTCGTCGCCCCAGGTGAGCGCCCCGCGGACGCCCTTGGTCTCGTACCAGCGCTTCTCGTCCTGCATGTTCAACCGGCCGCCGGTCCAGACGTAGTTGGCGGGGTTGTTGAGGTCGACGCTGCTCTTGATCGTCGGGATGCCGGTCGGGTTGTAGGTGTAGTCGACCGTCGTGCCGACGCCCAGCGCGGTCACCGGACCGAAGGTCGGGCTTTCGCGGTGGAAGGTGCTCTTGGTGTAGTTGGCCTGGACCTCGACCTTCAGCTTGTCGTTGATGCGCCACTCGCCGCCCGGATTGATCCCCCACAGCTCGGTCTTTTCGAGATAGGGACGGAATTCCAGGAAGAACTGCGAGTTGGCGTAGGTGCCGGACGTGACCGTGCAGCCGGCCGAGCAGTCGGTCTTGTCGTACTTGGTGTTCAGCGGAATGATCGCGCCGTTGCGAACGATCCAGGCGATGTCCTCGCGCAGCAGGTCGTTCTTCTTGTAGCCGTACATCCCGTCGACATAGAAGTTCAGGTTGTCGGTCGGGCGCCATTCCACGCTGCCGACCAGGTTGAGGCGGTCGCGGCGGCCGTACTCGGCGGACGGACGGCCCAGGCGCGGCAACAGGCCGTTGTCGATCTGCTGGATCGTGGCGCCGGGGTTCTTGGACAGCAGGAAGGCCTGGTCGATGACCGTGCCGGCCACCAGGCCCGCACCGGCGCCGACCGGCACCGTGCCCGGGATCGTCCAGTTGCCGCCGCCCGTCGGGTTACAGCCGCTGGTCGCGCCGCACTGGGCCGCCGACAGGTTCGGATTGGTGAAGCCGATGGTCTCGTAGCCGCGGGTGTCGGTGTGCAGGCGCTGGCCCGAAACCCCGAACAGCACGCCGAAGGTGTCCCAGGTCTTGCTGGCGATCAGCGAGCCCTTGCCGCCCAGCTTGGCGCCGTCCGGCTTCACGCCCTGCAGGTTCATGGTCAGGTGCTGGCCGGCCCGGTCGAACGGACGCGCCGAACGCATGTCGATGTTACCAGCCGCGCCGCCTTCCAGCAGGCTGGCCGAGTAGCTCTTGTTGACCGTCAGCTTGGTGAAGAGGTCGGTCGGGAAGAAGCTGAGGTCGACCGAGCGATCGGTGCCTTGCGCGTCGGTCGCGCCCGACGAGGCCACGGCGATCGAAGCGCCGTTCAGCGTCACGTTGGTGAAGTTCGAACCCAGGCCGCGGATGGCGACGTTGGTGCCTTCGCCCGTGATGTCGCGGGTGATGGTGATGCCGGGGATGCGGTTGAACGACTCGGCGATGTTGGAGTCGGGGAACTTGCCGATGTCCTCGGCGAAGATGGCGTCGGCGAAGCCGGTCGTCTCGCGCTTGGCGACCGTCGATTGCGCCAGGCTCTTGCGGTAGCCGGTGACGACGATTTCCTCGACCGCGTCGCCGCCCGAGGCGCCGGTGGTCGGCGCGGTCTGGGCGTGCGCCTCCGCGGCGATCAGCCCGGACAGCATCGTGGCGCCCAACAGCGCGGCGCGTCGCAGGCGCGCGCTCATAGCCAGCTTTTGCATTGGATCCCCTTCCTCCCGAAGGCCCGCCCTTTGGCGAGCGTTTGCTTCTTGGCGCCGCCCGTTTTTGGTAGCGCTACCACACACTCACGCAAAACGACGTTCGCGTCAACATGTCTGACATCGAGGTCAGACCTTTTCTGGCGGAAGGAATGGGATGATAATTGCGATGTGCACGCGCACATGGCGGCTTTGCGGTCGTGAAAGCGCGGAATCGGCGGCGTTCGACCTACAACTTCCGCGTCCTGAATCCGGGGAAGTCGGGCCAACAGTCCAGACCAGTTTGGAAGCCCCGCCGCGCTTGAGGCGAGGATTGTCCAGGCCATTTTCAAAGGGATTGGGGCGTCCGGGGCCTATGGAATAGGAGTCATCCCGGACGCCTCGCTGAGGCTATCCGGCCCTCGGGCGCCAGTGCGCGCGGAGCCCTTGGGGTCGCAGCGCTCCGCGCCACGCGCTCCAGCCGGGATGACGCCGTAAAGGGGCCGCCGCCCGATTGTGTCCGGACCCTAGGCCCAGCCGGCCGGCCGCTCCGGCTCCCGCCGCGTCGGCTGGAACGAGCGATGGCCCTTGTTCACCCGCTTCAGCGAGGCGGGGAACTTGTGCAGCTGGTTCTGGGGCCGGATCGGCCGGGCCACCAGGCCGCCCCCGCAGTCGGGACAGGCCGCGTCGAAGCGCGAGTCCGAGCAGTCGGCGCAGAACGTGTGTTCGAAGGTGCAGATTCGGGCCGCCTCGCTGTCGGGCGGCAGGTTGGTGTCACAGCACTCGCAATTCGGGCGCAGTTCGAGCATGGGTCCGTCCTCCCGTGTTCGTCTGGTCGTTTGGCTTCGTGTGCTTGGAAGCCTTCCACCATAAGGGCTTTTCCGGCGTTTGCGCGAGGGCGTCCGTTCACCGATCACGGGAATGTGGAGCCAAGCGAAATCCGCGTGATCGCCCAAGGGTAGACGAGGGGTTGACCCCCTCCCCCATACCCCCTAGACACCGCGCCGTTTGCGCGGCGGACGGGCCAAAAGCCCGTCCGCTTTCTTGCAAGGAAGACGCCCCGGCGCGCCGGGGCTGGGCCGGGGTTACTCCCAGCCCGCTTTTTTGCAAAAATGGACCCACCCCGACCGCGTGTAGGAGCGCTCCACAGAATGTCCCAAGACCTTCTCCCCGGCGTCACCGGCGTTCTGGCCCTGGCCGACGGCGCCATCCTGCAAGGCGTGGGCTGCGGCGCGACCGGCGACGCGGTCGGCGAGGTGTGCTTCAACACCGCCATGACGGGCTATCAGGAGATCCTGACCGACCCGTCCTACATGGCCCAGATCGTGGCCTTCACCTTCCCGCACATCGGCAATGTCGGCACGAACGCCGAGGACGTCGAGCAGGTCACCGGCGTGGCCGAGACCGCCGCCCGCGGCGCCCTGTTCCGCGACGTCCCGACCGAGCAGGCCAACTGGCGCGCCGGCAGCGACTTCGACGCCTGGATGAAGGCGCGCGGCGTCATCGGCCTGGCCGGCATCGACACCCGCGCCCTGACCCGCAAGATCCGCGAGACCGGCATGCCGCACGGCGTCATCGCCCACGCGCCCGACGGCAAGTTCGACCTGCCCGCCCTGGTCGCCAAGGCCAAGGCCTGGGCCGGGCTGGAAGGCCTGGACCTGGCCAAGGACGCCTCGACCACCCAGACCTTCACCTGGGACGAGGGCCTGTGGTCGTGGCCGGAAGGCTACGCCAAGCTTGAGAAGCCCAAGTACGACGTCGTGGTCATCGACTATGGCGTCAAGCGCAACATCCTGCGCGCTCTCGCCCATGTCGGCGCCCGCGCCACGGTGGTGCCGGCCTCGACCTCGGCCGAGGACATCCTGGCCCGCAACCCCGACGGCGTGCTGCTGAGCAACGGCCCGGGCGACCCGGCCGCGACCGGCCAGTACGCCGTGCCCGAGATCCAGAAGCTGGTTCAGAGCGGCAAGCCGGTGTTCGGCATCTGCCTGGGCCACCAGATGCTGGCCCTGGCCCTGGGCGCCAAGACCGTGAAGATGGAACAGGGCCACCACGGCGCGAACCACCCCGTGAAGGACCTGACCACCGGCAAGGTCGAGATCGTCTCGATGAACCACGGCTTCACCGTGGACAGCGCCTCGCTGCCGGCCCCGGTGCAGGAGACCCACGTCTCGCTGTTCGACGGCACCAACGCCGGCATCCAGCTGGCCGACAAGCCGGTCTTCAGCGTCCAGCACCACCCCGAAGCGTCTCCGGGGCCGACGGACAGCCTGTACCTGTTCGAACGCTTCGCGGGGCTGATGGACAAGGCGAAGTAGGTTTCGACGGCGGTGTTCGGGATCGAGAGCATCGAACCGAACACCGGCCTCGAGCGCCTGCGCGCGCTCCACGACTACGCGCTGTTTCCCGAGCTGTTCGACGCGATCGCCGACGGGGTCGTCATCTACTACGAACCGGCCTTGCGCGAGTTCACCCTCCCCAATGTGGACGGGGTTTCGGCTTATGTGCTGAACTATTGCCCCCTCACCGGTCGCCGCCTGCCGCCGTCCCTGCGCGACGAGTGGTACGACGCCCTCGAGGCCGCCGGCGCCTTTCCTGTCGACGAAGCGCCGCCCATCGATTTCCTGGCCCCGTCCGCCTACCGCTCAGACGCATGGTGGCGAGACACGGAGTTGGCGCGGCTAGGCTGAAGCGCCTCTCGCGGAGAGAGGCCCGGTCCGGCGCCTAGGTCACCCCGCTCTGAAGCAGTAACGTATCCCGGCGCATGGCCGACACGGGCAGGTCGCTGTGTCCGGACAGCGCCTCCGCCATCGCATCCCAGAGATTCGTGGATCGCACCGCGCCGCCCGCGCCCGCGAGTGTGCCGTAGTTGAGCGCACCGACCTTGATCGCCAGATCACCGACCGTAGCGCAGCCTTCGGGTAGCTCGCCCGGATCCACCCGGATGAGCACGGCGCCGATCAGCAGCAAGGCGGCCGACGCCAGACCGAAGATCAGCGCGCCTTTGGCCACCGCGATCGCGACGCCGATGATGGCGGCGAGCGTGAGGATGCTCCCCACGCCACCCAGCCATCGCCCTCTTGGTTCTGGCATCCGCAGTCCGCTGCCGCGCCGCAGTTCTTTGAGAAAGACGCGGACGTTGACGCCCGCATAGATCGCCAGCGCGACGCCGGGACGACAATCTATCTCGGGATGCCGCGCGCGAAGCGACCTGCGGACGCGATAGAACGCCATCAAGGTCATGCAGGACCCCGGCTGGCCGATCAGGCCCGCGAAACGGGCGCTCAAAAGATCGTAGAGGTCGCCGACGGTGCTGCACGCGGCGGCCTCGGCATCGCTGATCGTCAGCGCGAAGGCCTTTTCGAGGCTGACGAGCACCTCCACTGGATCGAGGTCGTCATCCAGACCCAGGGTGTTCGGCATGGCGACCTCTGCAGTTTCGCTCCCGAACTAAGCACGGCCCGCCAGGCGCGCAAAGTTCGAACGCTCTGCGGCTCTGAGCGTCCCCGCACCTTCCGTCGCAAGGGGATGAAGGGATTCTAGAAGGAAGCCCCATGGGGGCCGCCTCCCGCAAGACTAGGGGGCAATGCGGGAGGCGGCTGCCGAACGCCCGCTGCAAGGGGGGCGCGCTTTGGGCGTCCGGCCGCTAGAGCCCGTTCGCTACGGCCGAAACCGCAACGACTGGCCAGGCTCTAACTCTGGTGGGAAAACGCGGCGACCGCGCTTTCCAAACGCGTGGGAGGCGCTGCTCAGACCTTCAGGTTCAGGAGCGCGCCGGTCATCTCGTCGGCGGTCTTGATCACGGCGGCGTTGGCCTTGAAGTCCGTGGCGGCGCCGATCTGCTCGGTCCGCTCCTTGACGTAGTCGACGTCACTCGAAGACGCCGCTTGGGTCTGGACCCGGTCGGCGCCGGCGTCCGCCGCGGCCATGCGGTGCGCGCTGGCGTTCAGACGGTCGGCGGCGGCCATCATGCCGGCGGCGGCGATCGAAATTGCCTGCATGGGATGTCCCTCCTTGCTTGCGTTGGTTATCCCGCCGGTTGGGTTAAGAGGATGCAACCAAAAATGGTAAAATTTACAGATCGGTCATAATTTTTTACGCGAATTAACCCTGTTTTGCGGCCCTTTCGCGGGCTCGAAACAGGGTGAATCTGTCGCTAACCCTGTGACGCGAGAACGTTGCTGGCCCTGGCCTCGCCCCGGACGCGAGCGCCTTCCCGCGAACGCCGTTCTGGGCGGAAAAACCTGCCCAACATTACAAAACGTTCAGGCGCGGCCGTCTCGACAACCCGTCAGCACACCGACATGGTTCGCCCCCTGCGCGGGCCGGGGGCGGTCCGCATCCTAGGAAGGCTCTCACAGACATGTCGTTCACGCGTCGCGCCGCGCTCGCCAGCGCCGCCCTGCTCATGGTCGCGCAACCCGTCCTGGCCGCCGCGCCGGCCAAGCCCGCCGCCGCCAAGGTCGCGAAGAAGGCCGCCGCCACGGGTTCGGACTTCGTCCCCTCGGCCGAGGCCATCAAGGCCCACATGACCTTCCTGGCCGACGACGCCATGGAAGGCCGCGAGGCCGGCACGCGCGGCTATGACATCGCCGCCAACTATGTCGCCGCCCAGTACGCCCTGCTGGGCGTCAAGCCGGCCGGCGATAACGGCCCCAAGGGCGTGTCTTACCTGCAGCACGTGCCGCTGCTGGCTCACCGCCCGGCCGGCGAGGGCGCGATCAGCGTCACCGGCGCCGATGGCCAGAGCGTGGCCCTGAAGTATGGCGAGGACTACCTGCCGGGCTCCCAGGCCCAGGCGGCCGAGGTCAATGTCGAGGCGCCGCTGGTCTTCGTCGGCTTCGGCGTGGTCGATCCCTCGCGCGGCCGCGACGACTATGCGGGCCTGGACGTGAAGGGCAAGATCGTCGTCATGCTGACCGGCGCCCCGACCTCGATCCAGACCGAGGAACGCGCCCACTTCAGCAACCCCAACACCAAGCGGACCGAGGCGGCCAAGCGCGGCGCGATCGGCGTGCTGACCATCCCCACCACCAGCAGCGAGAAGCGCCGCCCGTTCGCGCGCGGCCTGAACGGCATGAAGGAATGGCGGGTCATCTGGCGCAACGCCCAGGACGTCGGCGCCATCCGCGCGCCGTCGGCCCCGGCCCTGGCCAGCATCAGCCTGGCCGGCGCGGAAAAGCTCTTCGCGGGCGCGGCGACGCCGCTGGCGTCCGTCCTGGCCCAGGCCGAGACCCCGGCCGGCGCGGTCAAGGGCTTCGCCCTGCCCGGCAAGGCCAAGGTCTCGCTGAAGACCGAGATCGAGAAGCGCGAGAGCAGCAACGTCGTCGGCATGATCGAGGGCTCGGACCCGACGCTGAAGGCCCAGACGGTCATCCTGTCGGCCCACCTGGACCACATCGGGATCAAGGAAGACGCCAAGCCCGGCGAGGACCGCATCAACAACGGCGCACTCGACAACGCCTCGGGCATCGCCACCCTGCTGGAGGTCGCGCGCGGCTTCAAGAACACCAAGGTCCGCCCCAAGCGCTCGATCATCCTGCTGGCCGTGACCGGCGAGGAGAAGGGCCTGGTCGGCTCGGACTACTTCGCCAACAACCCGACGATGAAGAAGGCCGACATCGCCGCCGACGTGAACCTGGACATGCCGGTGCTGCTGTACCCGTTCACCGACGTGATCGCGTTCGGCGCCGACCGATCGACCATCGGCGAGGCCGTCAAGCACGCCGGCGCCCGCGTGGGCGTGGGCCTGTCGGGCGATCCGCTGCCGGAGGAAGGCCTGTTCACCCGCTCGGACCACTACCGCTTCGTGGAACAGGGCATTCCCGCGGTGTTCCTGATGACCGGCTTCCAGAACGGCGGCGAGAAGGCCTTCACCACCTTCCTGAAGACCAACTACCACCATCCGGGCGATGACCTGAACCAGCCGATCGACTACCAGGCGGCCGCCAAGTTCGCCCTGGTGAACTACGAGATCGCCCGCGAGCTGGCCAATGCGCCGGCCCGCCCGGTCTGGAAGAAGGGCGACTTCTTCGGGAATACGTTCGCGCCGGCCGGACATCCGTCCGCGGCGAAGTAGGACCCTTCCGAAAATACCTCTCGTCATCCCGGGCGGCGTGGCCGACCCGGGACCCAGGGCCGGCGCAATGCGGTGCCCCCTGGGTCCCGGCTCTCCGCTTCGCTACGGCCGGGATGACGAGAAAAGGTTGCTTCCGCCTCCACTCGGAGCGATTTTCCGGGCTCCACGCGTAGAGGCCTATGAATTGACCGCCCGCACCGGCGCCTTCCTGAAGATCGGCGTGATCGCGCCGGCCATCATGGTGGCCGACGTGTGGCTGGCCCAGCGCCTGTTTCCGGGCTTCGACGCCGGGGCCCAGTTCATCAGCGAGCTGGGCGGGCCCAAGGCCCCGCTGCCCGAGGTCTTCAACTACGGCATGATCGTCGCCGGGATCGCGGGCCTGTTCGCCGGCGCGGGCTTCACCCATGCGCTGGAGCACGCGGGCGGTCGCCGGCGGGTCTCGGCCTTCGCGGGACTGTTCGTGGCCCTCACGGGACTGGGCGCGATCTTCGCCGGGGTGTTCCACTGGCCCGATCCCATGCACCGCGCCTGCGGGGTGGGGCTAGCCATCCAGTTCGCGCCGCTGTTCACCGCCTGGGCCCTCTGGGGCAAGCCGGGCTATCGGCGGCTGGCCCATTTCTCGCTCGGCTGGTTCCTGGGCCTGCTGCTTGTCTTCGCCCTGCTGACCGGGGTGTGGAACGTGCGCACCGGCTATGACGTCGGCTACTGGCAGCGCGGCCACGCGTTCCTGGGCCTGCTGTGGCTGGCCATCGCCGCCTGGACCCTGGAGAAGGGCTGGAAGGCGAGTGCTGTGGCGGTCGAACCCGCGGCCGCGTAACCTCGTTTCCCAGGGAAGACCCAAGGGAACGTCATGACCCACCGCCTTGTGACCGCGATCGCCGCCACTCTGGCCCTGGCGGCCTGCTCGCCCAAGACCGAAGACCAGCCGACCGCGCCGCCCGCGCCGGACGAGGTCCGCACCCCGGCCGTGGCCCCGGCCGTTCCGGCCCCCGTCACCGCCGCGCCGAATGACGGCGCGCTTGCCAAGGGTCCCACCGTCGGCGGCGACGGCTCGCAGATCCAGCTGTCGCCCCTGCTGCGCGCCGATTTCGAGGCCAACGCCCTGAAGGGCGAGCTGAGCTGCGGCTTCAACAGCGGCGGCGGGTCCGATCCCCTGCTCCATGCGACGGGTTTCGTCGCCAGCAAGGAGCCGGCCCAGGGCCTGGTCAAGGTCGGGACCTATGTCGAGCGCATCGCCGCGCCGGGCGGCTACGACGCCCTGGTCAACGGCGCGACCTTCACCGGCCAGGGCAAGACCATCAAGATCGCCATCACCGGCAAGGCGACCGGCGGCGGCGAGTCGCCGGCCTATCCGGCCAGCCTGACCTATGACCGCGCCGACGGCGCCAGGCGGGTGATCGAGGGAACCTGGACCTGCGGTCCGTAGGCCCCTGCGCGACCTATTGGGTCTCGGGCGCCTCGTAGGTCGCCACCATCACCCCGTCGGCCAGGGTGTCGCCCTTCAGCGCGCTGACCAGGGTTTCCAGCGGCGCGTTGGGCCCGAAGGACAGGCGCTCGGCCAGGGCGAAGATCTGGAAGTGATAGCGGTGCAGCCCGTGGCCCGGCGGCGGGCGCGGGCCGAACCAGCCGACCGAACCGTTGTCGTTGACGCCCTGGGTCGCACCGCCGATCTGGCCCAGGCTGGGCTGGGCCGGCAGGCCCTCGGGCAGGCTGGTCGCCTCGCCGGGGATGTTCCAGATCAGCCAGTGCACGAACGGCCGCTCGCGCGGGGCGTCGGGGTCCTCGACCACGATGGCGTAGGCCGCCGCATTCTCGACCGGCGTCCAGACCAGCGGCGGCGAGCGGTTCTCGTGATAGGCCGAGTGGCGGTCTTCCAGATGCCCGTCGGCGTCCAGGGCGGGCGTGGTCAGCACGATCGCGCCTTCCCCGAAAGGCTGGACTTTCTGGATGGCGATGGCTTGTCCCGAATGGTCTGGCGTCGGATGATCTGGTGTCTGGGCCATGGCGGTCTCCTTCAACGAGGGACAACCCACGGCCTCGCGGCCAAGTTTCGCCGGCTAGCGCCTGATGGCGTACGCCCCGTCCCGCGAGGATCGATGCATGGCGCGGCGACTTCCGTCCGTGCGTTTTGACACTTAACGCCAGGCGTAGTTGAAGCTGACGCTGATCCGCTGCTCGTCGGCCTGGTTGGGCGTCACCTCGTGGCGCAGCCAGCTCTCCCACATCAGCACCGTGCCCGGCGCCGGCTGGACGTAGACGAACGGCTGCAGGCCCTCGGGCGCGTCGGCCTCGCGGGTCGGGGCGGCCATCATCATCGGCAGCCGCGGATCCTCGAACTTGATGGCCGAGGCGCCCGGCGGGATGGTGACATAGACCGTGCCGGAGATGACGCTGTGGGGGTGGATGTGGCCGGTGTGCTGGCCGCCCGGCTCCAGGATGTTGATCCAGAAGCTGTCCATGACCAGCTTGCCGCCGGCCAGGTCGAAGCGCAGGTCCCTGGCGAAGGCGGCCGCGTGCTTGTCCAGCTTGCGCTTGAGCGCCTCGAACAGGCTGTCGCGCTGCGGCAGGTCGTTCAGCGAGGCATACGAGGTGTAGCCCAGATAGCCCTTGTTGTAGGCCCAAGCCTGGCCGGCGTCGTCGTCCTCGGCGATGGCGATGCAGGCGTCGTGCAGCTCGTCGTTGAAGGTCTCGAAGCCCTTCTCGGCGGCGAGGGTGGCTTCGTAGAGCGGCGTGGCGAAGAGGCTGCGCGTGATCATGGGCGCGTCATAGCGCGATTGACCGCAAACCACGAACGGAACATAATCGGAACATGGTCGAAGACGGGTTCACGCTGAAGATCGACACGGCGCTCGCCGAGCGGCTGCGGGTGCGCGCCCAGGCGGCCGGCCAGAGCGTGGAAGAGTATGCGCTTGGCGCTCTCCAGCGGGCGGTTGAACAGCCGGGCATCGGAGAGAGCGAAACGCCTTGGGGCGGGGCGCCAGTCAGCGCCGTGGACGACAGCAGCGTAGACGCGGACTCAGAAGCCTACGCCGACTATATCGACCGCATCTGTGACGAAGCGGAGCGGACCGGCGGCATTCCCTTCGAGGTCTTCCAGGCCCGCCTTCGCAGCCTCGGACAGCGTCGCTGACCCATGTATCGGGTCGTCGTCACGCCGGCGGCCATGGCCGATGTCTTTCACCTGGAAGTGGCTTCTTGAGCGCGGCGCCACCTATGGCCTCGAACTCGGCGGCGCGCTCGCCGATGCCGCGGACACGCTGGTCGACTATCCCGAGCGCGCGCCGAGGAGCCGCGACGGCCGCTATCGCGAGTTCCACGTCACCTTCCATTCGAACCAGTACGTCATCCAATACCGCGTGCGTGGCGATCGGGTGACGATCGCCCGCGTCTTCCACAGCCTGGAACGTCGCTGAACCCTCCGGACTCGCCTATATCTGCATCCGTGACCGACACCACCACCGACACTGACACCGCCTCGCCCCGCCTGATCGGCGCCGCCCTGATCAAGGACGAGGTCACGCGCCTGCCCGACGCGCCGGGCGTCTATCGCATGATCGGCGATGGCGACGAGGTGCTGTACGTCGGCAAGGCCAAGAGCCTGAAGAAGCGGGTGGTGCAATACGCCCAGGGCCGCTTCCACACCAACCGCATCGCCCATATGGTCGACGCCACGCGGGCCATGGAATTCGTCACCACCCGCACCGAAGCCGACGCCCTGCTGCTCGAGATCAACCTGATCAAGCAGCTGAAGCCGCGCTTCAACGTGCTGCTGCGCGACGACAAGAGCTTCCCCGAGATCGTCATCCGCCGCGACCACGACGCCCCGCAGCTGCGCAAGCACCGCGGCGCCCACACGATCAAGGGCGACTATTTCGGACCGTTCGCCAGCGCCTGGGCGGTGAACCGCACGCTGAACACCCTGCAGAAGGCCTTCCTGCTGCGCTCGTGCAGCGACAGCGTCTACGAGACGCGCGACCGGCCCTGCATGCTGCATCAGATCAAGCGCTGCGCCGCCCCCTGCACCGGCCTGATCGGCAAGGAGGACTACCAGGCGCTCGTGAACCAGGCCGAGGCCTTCCTGCGGGGCAAGTCGCGCGCCGTGATGTCCAGCATGGCCAAGCAGATGGAAGAGGCCGCCGAGGACCTGGAGTTCGAGCGCGCCGCCCGCCTGCGCGACCGCATCCGCGCCCTCTCCAGCGTCGCCCAGGAGACTCAGATCAATCCCGAGACCGTGGACGAGGCCGACGTCGTGGCCCTGCACGTCGAGGGCGGCCAGGCCTGCGTGCAGGTGTTCTTCTTCCGCGCCGGCCAGAACTGGGGCAACCGCGCCTACTTCCCGCGGGTCACCGGCAACGCCGACGAGAGCGAGGACGAGAACACCACCGAGGAGCAGCGGATCCTCACCGCCTTCCTGGGCCAGTTCTACGACGACAAGCCGATCCCGCGCTTGATCCTGTCGAACCTGGAGCCGGCCGAGGCGGGCCTGCTGGCGGAAGCTTTCTGCGTGAAGAGCGGCCGCAAGGTCGAGATCAGCGTGCCCAAGCGCGGCGAGAAGGCCGATCTGGTCGGCCACGCCCTGACCAATGCGCGCGAGGCGCTTGGACGAAAAATGGCCGAGGGCAGCGCCCAGACCAAGCTGCTGGCCGGCGTCTGCGAGGCGTTCAAGCTGGAAGCTCCGCCCGAGCGGATCGAGGTCTACGACAACAGCCACATCCAGGGCACCAACGCCGTGGGCGGCATGATCGTGGCCGGGCCGGAAGGCTTCATGAAGGGCCAGTACCGCAAGTTCAACATCAAGAGCACCGAGCTCACGCCCGGCGACGACTACGGCATGATGAAGGAGGTGCTGCGCCGCCGCTTCGCCCGCCTGGTCGAGGAGGAGGAGGAAGGCGACGACGCCAACCGTCCCGACCTGGTGCTGGTCGACGGCGGCAAGGGCCAGCTGGACGCGGCGCTGGAAATCATGGCCGACCTGGGCGTCGACGACATCGCCGTCGTCGGCGTCGCCAAGGGGCCCGACCGCGACGCGGGCCTGGAGCGCTTCTTCCTCCCGGACCAGCCGCCGTTCATGCTCGAGCCCAAGTCGCCGGTGCTCTACTACCTGCAGCGCCTGCGCGACGAGGCCCACCGCTTCGCGATCGGCGCCCACCGCACCCGCCGCAGCATGGACCTGAAGAAGAACCCGCTCGACGAGATCGAAGGCGTCGGCCCGGGCCGCAAGAAGGCCCTGCTCCACGCCTTCGGCTCGGCCAAGGGCGTGGGCCGCGCCAGCGTCGAGGACCTGGTCAAGGTCGAAGGCGTCAGCCAGGCCCTGGCCGAGCGCATCCACGGGTTCTTCCGCAAGGGGTGAAAAGGCTGCTCCAGATTATTTGGCGGACGGTCGCATTCTGGCCGAAAGCCGGCGCCGACCGCGGCGCGTCGACGTCAGGCGCTTGTCCACGCCCAACCCCTCGGGGAAGCACGTGGACAACGGCCAACGATCAGACGGTCGGCACCGTCCCACCGTCGATGACGAACTCGGACCCGTGGATCGCGGCGGCGCGATCCGAGGCCAGGAAGGCGATCAGCTCGGCGACTTCCGATGGCTCAGCCCCACGTCCGATCGGGATCCCGCCGATCCAGGCCATGACGCTTTGCCGTGCTTCCTCGAACGTGCCGCCATTGGCGGCCTGCATGGTCTTCACCAGATCGACGGCGCCCTCGGTCATGATGCAGCCGGGACAGACGATGTTGATCCGGACACCCTTTGGGCCCAGCTCCTTGGAAATGGATTTGCTGTAGGTGCGGAGCGCAGCCTTGGCGGCCGCGTAGGCCGTGGTCGACTCGGGCAGAGGCAGCACCGACTGGGTGGAGGTGACGTGCACGACCGCGCCGCCGCCTCGCTCGATCATCTGGGGGATCAGGAGGCGATCGAGACGCACCGTCGCCAGAAGGTTCAAGTTCAGTTCCGACAGCCAGAGGTCGTCTGTCAGCGCCGCAAAGCCGCCGGGCGGCATGGCCGACCCGCCGAGGTTATGCGCCAGGATGTCGATCCCGCCGAAGCGCGCTAGCGCCGCCTTGGCCAGCGCCTCCCCGCCTTCCGCCGTGGTCAGGTCCGCCTCGACGAACTCGACGCCCTCTATGGGCTCCACCGCTGCGCGGGCGGCGGTGATGACGCGAGCTCCGCCGGCCACGAACCGTTCGACCGTGGCGCGGCCCAGACCCTTGGTGCCGCCGCTGACAAGCACGCGCTTGCCGGCGAACTCGGTCGGATCAAGCTTGCTGGTCATCCCGTGATCTCCACGGCTTTGATGGCGTCGCCTTCGAGCGCGAAGCGGTAGGTGAAGCGGATAGGGCTTCCAGGAAAGTCGCCCTGGGCGGGGCCTTCGACGATGAACAGGCCGTCCTCCTGGCGCAGGCTGTCCGGCGTGAAGATCGCCTTCACGGGCGCCACGGCCTCTTCGAAAAGGCGACGGATCTCGGCATGGCCACGGAAGACCTTGCCGTTGTCGCGGAGGACGGCGTCCGCCGCGAACGGCTGGAGCATGGCGTCGACGTCGAGGCTGGCGTTGGCGGCCACGTAGGCCGCGATCGGAGGAGGAAGTTCGAGTGGCATGGATCACGTCCTGATTGCTGTGCTCCCAAGCAACTTAGGCGTGGACATGCCTGAGCATAATCGGGACAAATCGGAACGACGCATCACGAATTTCGGGACAATGGCGCAGCACAACCTGACCGAACTGGACGCTGTCCTCATGGTCGCGCGGCGGGGAAAATTCCGTGCCGCGGCCGTTGAGCTCGGGGTTTCCACGACGGCGCTCAGTAATGCGATCGGCAAGCTGGAGCGGACGCTCGGTGTGCGGCTTTTCAACCGCACCACCCGGAGCGTCTCTCTCACCGAGGCCGGCCAGCGGTTCGTCGATCAGGTCGCGCCCGCCGTCCGGGAGATTCATGAGGCGATGGAGGCCGCGCGCTCCCAGCAGGCCGCCCCGTCCGGCACCTTGCGCATAAACGCCTTTCCGACGGCGGCGCGCGAGATCTTCGCCTCGCTCGTCCTGCCGTTTCAGCGGCTGCATCCCCAGGTCCACATCGACATCGTGACGGAAGGTCGCCTGGTCGACATCGTCGCCGGCGGTTTCGATCTTGGCGTGCGCAGCGCCGACCGGGTGCCGGTGGACATGATCGCTCTGCCGCTGGGCGGCGCTCGGCGCAACGTGGTGGTTGGCGCGCCGAGCTATCTGGACGCGCGCGGGACGCCGAGGATCCCGCAGGACCTCACCGCCCACGCCTGCCTGCGCGTCCGCCTTCCAAATGGTGCGATCCATCGCTGGCCGTTCGAGAAGGATGGACAGGTGATCCATGTCGACGTCGACGGCGGCTTGACCCTCGACGAAGCGAGTCTCGCCCGCACCGCGGCTCTGGCGTCCGTCGGCCTCATCCTGGCGATGGAATCCGATGTGCGAGAAGACATCGAGGCGGGTCGACTTGTCACCGTACTGGACGACTGGACGCCCACATTGCCGCCCTTGAGCCTCTACTATCCGAGCCGGCGCAATCCGACCGCCGCGTTCAAGGCGTTCATCGACTTTGTTCGGCGGCAAGGCGGAGCGACGACCGGCGGCTAGCTTCGCAGAACGCCTCGGGGGACGGCCGCACTGCATATGGTCGGCCGCCCCACCTACGAAGCCTACGCCGCCTTCCCCTCCCCCGCGATCGTCGCCGCGAAGTCGCGATAGCTGCGCAGCGGCCGGCCCAGCAGGGTCGTCAGGCGGTCGACGTCACCGGCGTCCGGGATCATGCCGTCGCTGACATAGCGCTCGGCCATCAGGCGCATCTCATAGGCCATCCACGGGGGCATGAAGGCCGAGACGGCCTGCTCGAAACCGCCGGGATCGTCGCCGCCGTAGACGACCGGGCGGCCCAGGGTTTCCGACCAGATCGCCGCCACGTCCGCGCCGGTCAGGGTGTCGGGGCCGACCAGGTTGAGGATCTCGACGGGCAGCTTGCCCGGCGCCTGGTCGCGACGGATCAGCTCCAGGGCGGCGACCTCGGCGATGTCGCGAGCGTCGACCATGGCCACGCCCTTGCCGCCGATCGGCATCGGATAGACGCCGTGGTTCAGGACCACGTCCTTGATCATCAGCTCGTTGTCGATGAAGTAGGCCGGGCGCAGGATCGTGGCCGAGAAGCCCATCTGCTGGATCATCCGCTCGGCGCCGGACTTCACCGCGAAGTGGGGCACGTTCACGAAGCGGTCGGCGTGCAGCACCGACAGATAGACGACCCGTTCGACGCCCTGCTCGCGGGCGATGTTCAGGGCGACCAGGGCCTGGGTGAATTCGTCGCCCGCCACCGCGTTCAGCAGGAACAGGGTGCGCACGCCCTGGAAGGCGGCGCGCAGGGCGGTCAGGTCCAGCAGCTCGCCCTGGGCGATCTCGACGTCGGCGGGAAAGTCGGCCTTGGCGGGGTCGCGGACCAGGACGCGGACCTTGGCGCCGCGCTGGGTCAGTTGCTGGACGAGGTGGCGGCCGACACGGCCCGTGGCGCCGGTGACGAGGATGGTCATGGGAAGATCTCCGGGTTGGTTGGTTTCGACACCCGGAAAATGATCGATCCACATATGACCCAATAGCCGCTATATCTGGACGAACCGTCTCACAAGTGGAACAGATGGACTTGCTGGCCCTCGCCGATTTCAACCTGGTCGCTCGTCACGGCGGCTTCGGGCGCGCCGCGCGCGAGGCGGGGCGGCCCAAGGCCACCCTGTCGCGTCGGGTCGCCGAGCTGGAGGCGGGCCTGGCCCTGCGCCTGTTCGAGCGCGGGGGGCGGGCGCTCAAACTGACCGAGGAAGGCCGGGCGCTGTTCGCCCGCACCAGCGCCCTGCTGGCCGAACTGGACGAGGCCGCCGCCGCTGTCGCCTCGGGCGGCGAGACCCCGCGCGGCCGCCTGCGGATCAGCGCGCCGCTGCTGTTCTCCCAGACCGCCATGGGCCGCCTGGCTGCCGCGTTCGCGGCCCGCCACCCCGAGGTGCGGCTGGAGGTGACCACCGACGATCGCGCGGTCGACATGGTCGAGGAAGGCTACGACCTGGTGATCCGGGTGAACCCGGCCCCGGACGAGAGCCTGGTCGGCCGCGTCTTCCTGCGCGACCGGCTGTTGGTCGTGGCCAGCCCGGACCTGGCGCGGCCACCGGACGGCGCGCCGGTGCGGGCCGTGGTGCGCGGCGGCGGGGACGCGCCCGAGGTCTGGGCGGCTACGACCTCGGACGGGCCGCTTGAGATCCCGGTCGAGCCCGTCCTGCGGCTGTCGTCGCTGGTCATGGTCCGCGACGCGGTTCGGGCCGGCGTCGGCGTGGCCAGACTGCCGCTGTCGCTGGTAGGCCGGGACGTGGCCTCCGGACGGCTGGTGCGCTGGGGCGACGTCGCCGGCCCGGAGATCGCCCTATGGGCCCTCTACCCGTCCCGGCGGCTGCTCAGCGCCCGCGTCGCGGCCTTCCTGGATCACCTGAAGGAGGCCTTCCCGCAGGGGAGCGCCGAGGAACTGGCCGCCTATAGCGAGGCCTAGTTCCCTTTCGCCGCCGCCTCGATCAGCTTGGCCACCTCATGCGGGTGCGAGATCATCACCACGTGCGAGGCGCCGGGGATGCTGACCACCTGCTTGGCGTGGGCGCGCTCGGCCATCCACTTCATGGCGGCGGGCGGGATGTTGCGGTCGGCCTCGCCATAGACCGACCACGAGGGGATCGTCTTCCAGGCTGTGGCGACGGCCTTCTCGCCGCCGGCCGCGTCGCTCAGCGGGCGCTGGGCCACGGCCATCAGCCGGGCCTCGGCCAGCGGGACGTCGGCGGCGAACTGGGCCGGGAACTTGTCCTGCTGGATGTAGAGATCGTGCGCGCCGCCAGGCAGGTCGACGGGCTTGTCCAGGGTCGGCGGCAGGGTCGAGCCGGGGAACTTGCCGGTCAGGTCGAAGATGCTCTCGCCGACTTCCGGGGCGAAGGCGGCGACATAGACCAGGCTCTTGACGTTGCTCGCCCCGTCGGCGGCGGCCGAGATCACCGCCCCGCCGTACGAGTGGCCGACCAGGATCACCGGCCCGGGGATCGAATTGATCACCGTGCGCACGGCGGCGGCGTCGCTGGCCACGCCGCGCAACGGGTTGGCGGCGGCCACGACGTGGTAGCCGTCGCGGGTCAGGTCGGCGACGACGCCGTTCCAGCTGCTGCTGTCGGCGAAGGCGCCATGGACCAGCACGACGGTGGGCTTGGTCTGGGTTTGGGTCGGCTCGGCGGCGTGGGCGGCGGCGCCCAGGCTGAAGGCCAGGGCAAAGGCGGCGGCGGTTTTGGAAGCGATCCGGGACATCTTGGGTCTCCTAGGGGCGAATGAAATGGCGGCCAGCATGGCCCGGGAAAGCGACAGGTCTTGAAGGAACAGGGGCCTAGCCGAAGGTGAAGACGTAGGCCCGAGCGCCGGGGTCGAGGAATTCGATCCGGAAGGTCCGGTCGGCGACGGGGCCGGCCTGGCGGGCCAGCTGATACATGCGCGGGCGGTCGACGACGCCCAGGCCGTCGGGCCCGACATCGACGCCGTGGTCCTTGCCCGGCGCCGCGCCGTCCAAGCTCACGCGGTAGCGGACGGGACGATCGGACGGGGCCAGCACCATGTGCAGGTCGCGGGCTTGGAAGCGGTTGGCGATCCTGCCGCCCGCCGCGCCGGTGGCGAATTCCTCGCCGACGGTCCAGACGCCCTCCAGGCTCCAGCGGTTCAGGGCCAGGTCGCGCGGCGGCTGGTAGATCCGCGCCACGTCGGGCTTCAGCCCGCCCGGCGAGGCGAACGCGTTGGCCTGGCCGTAGCCGACATAGGTCTCGCCCGAGCCCAGGTCGTCCCAGTCGGCCGCCAGTTCAGGGCCCATGCCGACGGGCGGACGCGCGTCGCCCGACACACCCACCATCGACTGGATCAGCCGTTCGGACTGGGCGTACTGGCCCTCGCCGGCGACGCGGCCACGGGTCCTCCCCTGACCGTCGATGAAGTAGAAGGCCGGCCAGGCGTTGTTGCCGAAAGCGCTCCAGATGCGACGGTCGCTGTCCAGCACCACCGGAAAGTCGACGCCAAGGTCGCTCAGCGCCTGGCGCACGTTCGCGGTCTGAGCCTCGAACGCGAATTCCGGCGTGTGGACGCCGATCACCGTCAGGCCGCGCGTCCCGTAGCGGGCCTTCCAGGCGCGCAGGAATGGCAGGATCCGCAGACTGTTGATGCAGGAATAGGTCCAGAAGCAGACCACCACCGGCCGGCCGCGCAGGGCGGCGGCGTCCAGCGGCGGGCTGTTCAGCCAGGTCGGCGACAGTTTCAGGGCGTCCAGCAGCGGCGAGGGCTGGAAGGCCCGCGCGACGGCTTGGCGGGCCGGCGGCAGAGCCAGCACGCCGCCCAGGGCCAGGGGGATGGCGCCGGCGCCGACGGTCTTCAGCCAGTCGCGGCGGGTGGGGTTGGAGAGGGTCATGGCGATCTGGCTCCTCAGGCCCAACTGGCCGCGTCCAGCACCGCGCGGGCGAAGTCCCGGGGCGCTTCCTGCGGCAGGTTGTGGCCGATCCCGCCGGTGACCAGGCGGTGCGCGTAGCGGCCCTTGAACTTGCCGGCATAGGCGGCCGGCGCCGGGTGCGGGGCGGCGTTGGCGTCGCCTTCCATCGTGATGGCGGGCACGGTGATGTCGGGGCGCTGGGCCAGCCGGGCCTCCAAGGCGTCAAACCGGGCCTCGCCCTTCACCAGGCCCAGGCGCCAGCGGTAGTTGTCGATGGTGATGGCCACGTGGTCGGGATTGGCCAGCGAGGCGGCCGAGCGGGCGAAGGTCGCGTCGTCGAACGCCCATTGGGGCGAGGCGGTCTTCCAGATCAGTCGGGCGAAGGCGTCGCGGTTCTGGGCGTAGCCGGCCGCGCCGCGCTCGGTGGCGAAGTAGAACTGGTACCACCAGGAGAGCTCGGCCTCCGGCGGCAGCGGCGCTTCATTGGCCTTCTGGCTGCCGATCAGATAGCCGCTGACCGACACCAGGGCCTGGACGCGCTGGGGCCACAGGGCCGCGACGATGCCGGCGGTGCGCGCGCCCCAGTCGAAGCCGGCCAGCACGGCCTTGGGAATGTTCAGGGCGTCCATCAGGGCGATCACGTCGACGGCCAGGGCGGCCTGCTGGCCGTTGCGCGGCGTGGCGTCCGAGCGGAAGCGGGTCGAGCCGTAGCCGCGCAGGTGCGGGACGATCACCCGCTTGCCGGCCGCCGCCAGGATCGGGGCGACCTCGGCGAAGGCATGAATGTCGTAGGGCCAGCCGTGCAGCAGGATCACCGGCTGGCCGGAGGCCGGGCCGATCTCGGCATAGCCGATGTCGAGATCAGGGGTCGCCACCTGGCGCAAGGTCCAGGCGGGGCCCGTCGTGGTCGCGGCGGCGAAGGCGGGGGTGACGGCGGCCAGGGCCCCGAAGGCGGCGGCGGCGCGGAACAAGGTGCGGCGGTTCAGGGTGCGGCGGTTCAGGGCGGTCATGGCGGGGTTCCTGGCTGGATCGACAGAAGCGGAGACGGAAGCGCCGCGCCCGGGGAGGGACGCCATGGGGCGTATTGAGCGCGGCGCTTCCCGCGCGGCTCAGACGAGATTGAGGGTCACGTCGATATTGCCGCGCGTGGCCTTGGAGTACGGGCAGGTCTGGTGAGCGGCCTCGATCAGGGAGCGGCCGACGGCGGGGTCCAGGCCCGGCAGGCTGACGTTCAGGCGAGCCTGCAGCTGGTAGCCCTCGCCGACCTTGCCCAGGTCGATCTCGGCGTCGACGGCGACCCCGGCCGGCAGGGCCACGCCTTGGGCGCGGGCCGCCAGGCCCATGGCGCCGATGAAGCAGGCCGACCAGCCGGCGGCCAGCAGCTGCTCCGGGTTCGTGCCCGGCGCGGCGCTGCCCGGAGGCGACAGGCGGGTATCCAGCTTGCCGTCGTCGCTGCGCGCGGCGCCGTCGCGGCCGCCGGTGACATGGACGCGGCCGGTGTAGAGGACGGTGTCGACGGGGGTGGTCATGGCTTGCTCCTTATTTAAATCGGATCCGATCTAATCGGTACCGATGTCATATGCGGAGCGCCGATCGCCTGTCAACCCTTCCGATTTAATCGGATCCGATTTATATTGAGGTCATGACGACGCCCGCCGACGCTCCCGCCGCCCCGCCCCTGCCGAAACTCGGCGATTTCCTGTGTTTCGCGGTCTATTCGGCCAACCTGGCCTATGGCCGGGCCTACAAGCCGATCCTCGACGCGCTGGGCGTGACCTACACCCAGTGGATCATCATCGTGGCCCTGTGGGAGCAGGATGGGCAGAGCGTGAAGAGCCTGGGCGACAAGCTGTTCCTGGAATCGAACACCCTGACCCCGATCCTGAAGAAGCTGGAGAGCCTGGGCTTCCTGTCGCGCCAGCGCGATCCGGCCGACGAGCGCCAGGTGATCGTCAGCCTCACCCCGGCCGGTCGGGCCCTGCGCGAACAAGGCGCCCAGCGCACCCTGGTCGCCGCCACCGGTCTCGAGCGCGAGGAATTCGTCCGCACCCAGAAGACCATCACCAAGGTGCGCGACAACCTCATCAAGCACGTCGCCCGCGAGGGGGACGAGGAGATCGGCGCGGCCGACGTCTGAGCCTCTTGACCGCCGTCTCGCGACCGGAGAAAGGTTCTCAACCTTAGATCGCGGAGCGCCCATGCGCGGCTTGCTGCTTCTGGCCTTGGCCATCCTGGCGCCGATGACGGCCCATGCCGTGATCCCGCCGCCTCCAACCAGCGATCCCAAGGCCCCGCCGGAGCTGTTCGGCTTCGCGCCGCCGCCGGCCAGCCTGACCTGCGGCCAGGGCTCGGTCCGGCTGATCGAGGGCGCGGCCCTGCCGCCCAGGGCCTGGCAACCGTATGTCCCGCCGGTCGCGCCGGCCGGCGTCACGCCCTATGTTCCGCCGCCGCCACCGACCAGCGAGATGTATGACTTCTCGGTCGACGCCGACGGCCGCGTCACCGACCTCAAACGCGCCCCGACCCCCAACGCCAACATTCCGTGGCCGGTCGAGGAGCACGCCGCGATCATCGCCAGCTGGAGGTTCGCTCCCGGCGCGCCGGCCAAGGCCTGCCAGCTCGACCTGGCGCCGGTCCGCACGCCGCTGGCCGAGGCTTCGCCCGCGCACCTGTTCGAGGCCCTGGCCAGCGACCCGCGCGCCCCCGCGCCGCTGCTGCGCAAGGCGCTGGCGGCCGACGGCGACTGCGGCCAAGCCAGCCGGCGACGCCCGGCGGTGATCGTCTATCCGGACACCCGCCCCTTCGATGACCGAACGGTCGACCCGCCGTGGGCCGGCGTGCGCTTCGACATCGACGCGGCCGGAAACGCCCGGAACGTCCGCATCGCCAGCCAGCACGGCGAGGCCGCCTTCGCCGACGCGGTCGCCGGCGCGATCGCCGAGTCCCGCTATTTCCCGGGTCCGCCGCGCGCCGGCTGCTTCGTCGCCTTCAAGGCCCTGCCCAAGGCCAGCCCGGCGCCCAGGAGCCCCGGCCCGCCGCCTGGAACGCCCCGTCCCGAGCCCGAGCCCGCGGCTCCGGGCGCGTGCCATATCACCCAGGCCGAACTGAACCTGCCGGAGGCCAAGCCCTACCCGCCCGCCTTCACCAAGCAACGGGTCGGCGGCCGAGCGGTCGTGCGCTTCGACGTGGCGCCCTGGGGCCAGGTCGGCGCGGTCGAGGTTCTGGAGGCCCAGCCGGCGGCGGCTTTCGGCGACTATGCGCGCAACCTGCTGTTCGCCGCCCGTCCCAAAGCCCCGCCGACCGGTTATCGGGGCTGCATCGTTCCGATCACCTACGCCATCCCCGCCATCCCGCAGGACGAGTATTGAGCCTCTCGCGACACTCGAAACGGGGATTTCCTTAACATCCCGCTGGAACCTAACCCCTGTGGCGCCGTTTTGAGCTTGAGTGTGTTTCGAACGGGGGCCGCCATGGACCTGCAAGACCAGAAGACCTTCGAACGCGATCTGATCGCCCTGATCCCGCACCTGCGCGCCTTCGCCCGCTCGCTGTGCGGCGACGCCACCGCCGCCGACGACCTGGCGCAGGACGCCGTCGCCAAGGCCTGGGCCAGCCGCGGCAGCTTCACGATGGGCACCAACATGAAGGCCTGGACCTTCATGATTCTGCGCAACCAGTTCTATTCCGACAAGCGCCGCAGCTGGCGCTCGGTGGCCCTGGACCAGGAAACCGCCGAACGGACCCTGGTGGCCAACACCAATTTCGACAGCGCCATCGCCTTGGACGACCTGCGCCAGGCGATGATGATGCTGCCCGAGAACCAGCGCGAGGCCCTGATCCTGATCGGCGCCGGCGGCTTCTCGTACGAAGAGGCGGCCGAGGTGATCGGCGTCGCGGTCGGCACGGTCAAGAGCCGCGTCAGCCGCGCCCGCGCCGACCTGGTCCGCATCTTCGAGACGGGCGACTACGACCGCGACGGCCTGCCGGTGCACGAAGCGATGGGCTCGATGCTGAAGGCGCTGGAACGTCTGGCGGCTTAAGGTTCGAGCCCCCGAAAGTTCAAAAGTTCTCGTCATCCCGGACGCGCTTGCGCGATCCGGGACCCAGGGGCCGGCGCAGCGCGGTTACCCCTGGGTCCCGGCTCTCCGCTTCGCTGCGGCCGGGATGACGATTGTTTCTGGGATTATTCCAGTTCACGGCAAGCCGCGCAGAACGCCGCCACATCCCCTTCGTCGTGATAGATCGACAGCCCCACGCGCAGCACGTCGTCGCGCACGTCCACGACCACGCCCTTGTCCGCCAGCGCCTGCTTCCAGGCGTTGGCGTCGGCATGTCGCAGCGCCAGGAATCGCGCTGAGGGTCCGGCGCCCAGCGGATTGACCACCGTCGCCTCCTTCAGCGGCCCGGCCTCGCCCAGTGCGATCCTGGCCAGCAGCACCGACTTCAACTGGGCCACGTGGCGGGCGACTGCCGCCGTGGTCAGGCCCTCGGCCTCCAGCATCTTCCCCGCCGCCACGAAGCGATACAGGCCCGACGGGTCGAAGGTCGCGCCCAGGAAGCGGCCGGCGTCGCGGGCGTAGCCCACCCCGCCCGGCGGCCCTTCCAGGTCGCCGAACTCAGCGTACCAGCCGGTCAGCACGGGCCGCGGGCCGAAACCCGGCGGGGCGTGCAGGAAGGCCGCGCCCTCCCCGGCCATGGCGTACTTGTAGCCGCCGGCCACGTAGAACACGCGATCGGCCACCGCCGACAGGGTCGTCGGCACGGCCCGGAAGCCGTGATAGCCGTCGACCACGACCCACGGCCCCTCGGGCCTGGCCAGGTCGGCCAGTTCCCAGACGCGATCGAAGACGTAGCCGGTCTTGAAGAATACGTGGCTGGCGAAGATCAGGTCGTAGGGCCCGCTCCGCGCCGCCGCGATGAAGCGCTCGGCGACATCGGCGCCCTCGCCGTCGACCAGGGTCAGGGCGATCTCGCCCGCCTCGACCCAGCGCTGGGCCTGGCGACGGAACGAGTGGAACTCGCCGTCGGTGGCCAGCACCCGGATCGGCCGGCCCGGGTCTGGCCTGGAGATCGCCGACAGCAGCCCGGCCAGCAGGGTATGGGTGTTGGGCGCGAAGACCACCGTCTCCGGCGACGGCAGCTTCAGCTCGCGGGCCACCAGCCCTTGCGCAGCCGGATAGACCTCGCCGAACACCTTGTCCCACTTGTGGTCGGCCAGGACGGCGGCGTCGCGCCACACATCGACCTGGGCGTCCAAAGTGACGTCCGGCCACAGGTGGTGGCTGTGCGCCGCCATGTGCAACCGGCCCGGCACGCCGAGGGCTCGCGAGAACAGCGCCTTGCGCGCGGCCATCAGAGCTTCGTCCTCAGCGACCACAGCTCGGGGAAGGCTCGCCGGCGCAGGGTGCTGGCCAGATAGCCGATGCCGTCCGTGCCGCCGGTCCCTGGCCGGCCCCCGATGATCCGCTCGACCGTCAGGACGTGCTTGTGGCGCCAGGTGACCAGGGCGTCGTCCAGGTCGACCAGCTTCTCGGCCAGCTGGTACAGCTCCCAATAGCGCTGCGGGTCGCGATAGACCTCGAGCCAGGCGGCCTCGACCGCTTCCGACGGCGCATAGGCCTGGGTGAAGTCGCGGTGCAGGGCCGCGTCGGGCACGGTCAGGCCATGCCGGGGAAGCTGGGCGATGGCCACGTCGTACAGGCTGGGCGCGGCCAGGGCGTCCTTCAGCATCGCCAGACCCGCCGAGCCCTCCTCCTGGAACTTCAGGAAGCTCTGGTCCTTGAGGCCCAAGAGGTATTCCAGGGTGCGGAACTGGGCCGACTGGAAGCCGGAGCTGGAGCCCAGCTCGCCCCGGAAGCTGAGATAGTCGGCCGGGGTCATGGTGGCCAGGATGTCCCACGACAGGGTCATCACGGTCTGGATCCGCGACACCCGCGCCAGCGCCTTGTAGGCCGGCTCGACATCGCCCATCGCCACCAGCCGCTTGGCCAGGCCGACCTCGTGGATGATCTCCTTGAGCCACAGCTCCTTGGTCTGATGGATGACGATGAACAGCAGTTCGTCGTGCCGGTCGCTGCGCGGCTGCTGGGCCGAGAGCAGGGTGTCGAGCCCGAGATAGCTCGCATAGGTGATGTCTTGCGCCATGAAAGGACCTTAGGGGCATCCCGACGGCACATTGTCCTCGTTTGCGCGGAGCTTGGCGACCAGGATAGAACGATGTCCCGACTTTGCATGTTCAGGCAGAACAAATGTCAGCCCTCAGTCGCATCGACCTGTCGATTCTCCGCATCCTGGAGGCCGACGCCCGCATCTCGTTCGCGGCGCTGGCCGAGCGGGTGGGCCTGTCGAAGTCGCCGTGCTGGACCCGCGTCCAGGCGCTGGAGAAGCAGGGGGTGATCACCGGCTACCGCGCCCGCATCGACGCCAAGGCCGTCGGCAAGGGCCTGACCGTCTTCGCCCTGGCCACGGTCGACTTCGCCAAGGCCGAGGCCTTCGAGGCGGCGGTCCTGCGCCACCCGGCCATCACCGACTGCCACTCGACGGCCGGCGCCGGCGACTACCTGCTGCGCATCGTCGCCGCCGACGTCGAGGACCTGGACCACCTGCTGCGCAAGGACCTCAGCCTGCTGCCCGGCGTGCAACGCTACACCACGACGGTGTGCATGAAGGCGATCAAGGAGGGCGGCGGACTGATGGCGGGGGCCTGAGGCCCTCAGTCGTACAGACCGATCGCCGCCAGCGGCTCGGGCTCGGCCTCGGACTTCGCGCTGGACGCCGGCGCGGCCACGCCCAGCGCGCCGCCGTCCTCGAAGGTCGCCTGGACCTTGGCCTTGGCCTTGTCGATCAGCCGCTTGGCGTCCTTGGGGATCAGGTCGGGCGAGTTGATCACCGTCACGCGGAACGCCGACAAGGCTTCCTTGGCGTCGTCTTCCTTCAGCTGCAGCAAGGCGGTCTGGAGCTTGGCGTAGGCGGTCTTGATGTCGGGGATTTCGCCATAGTCGGACTTCTGCTCGACCCGGCGGATCGAGAAGATGCAATAGGCGCATTCCAGCGCCTTGCCGTTCTCCAGGAGCTGGCCGTTGGCGTCCACGGTCAGGGTCGCGGCGTCGATCGGCTTGTTCTTGACCGGCGTGGCGATGGCGCAGCGCACCGTCTGGGTCAGGCTGAAGTCGGTCTCGACGCCGACCTCGATCTTCACGTCGTTGGGCTGGCCCGCCAGCATGTCGAGGCCCTGGCCGATCAGCGGCAGGAACGGCTTGGCCGCGCCCACGAAGCTGACCCCCGCCGTCTCGGAGACCTTGGCCACATAGTCCAGGACCGGTGTCAGCAGATTGCCGGACTTCACCGCGAACAGTCCCAGTTCCAGGTGCAGGGTGTCGCCGCGCCAGGCCACCGGCCCCATCAGGCGCAGGTTCACGGGGATGACCTTGTCGGCCGCCTTGGGATCGACGGCGGCCAGCTTGTCGGGCTTGGTCACGGCGGCCAGCTGGGCTCGACTGTCGAACTCGCGGGTGACGTCCATGAAGGCGTAGATCGCCCCGTGCAGGGTCGTGGCGAACTTGCGGGCCTTCTCCAGGCGCAGGCTCTCCAGCCAGACCTCGACATAGCACTCGTCGGCGGTGATCGTTTCGGGATCGGCGCCCGTCTTCAGCTTGTCGGTGAACAGCAGCGGCGCGGGCGAAGAGCCGGCCAGCGTGTCGATCAGGTTCTTGAACCAGCCCATGCGAATCGTCGCCCCCATTGCGAGGCGACGGCTCGGCGCGCCTCTTTTGCAAACCCCCAAAGCGCACTGACCACAACCTTTGCAGGTTATTTTCAGGTAGTCTACCGAAACGGCTCATCCGTTCGGGGCGAGCAGCCTGCAAGTGGCGCGCGGATCACAGTTGTCGGCGACGATCAGCTGATCGACATCCGAAGCCCTGCGAAGGTCTCCAGGCCTCGCCGGCCTGTGTTTGCCGGGTCCGGTCTCGCATTGTGAAGAACGCGCGACGGACGCGCGTCTGGGTTTCTTGAACGTCCTATGAAACATTTTTGAAAATGTAGATTTCGCGACATGCGACGTCGGTAGGTCTCGCCCCGCTTTTCTGGGGATACGAAAATGAAGACCTCTCTCTCGCCGCGAACCGCCCTCCTGCTGGGCGCGGCCCTGCTGGCCATCCCCGGCGGCGCCCTCGCCGCCGACACGCCCGCCGCCGCTTCCAACGACGAAGGCAGCACCGCGCTCAGCGACGTCCTGGTCACCGCCACCCGCCGCGAGACCAAGCTGCAGGAAACCCCGATCGCCATCTCGCTGATGGACAACAAGGCGTTGGAGGCCCGCCGGGTGCAGAGCCTGATGGACCTCTCCGACGGCACCATTCCCGGCCTGCGCGTGGCCACCTTCGAGGCGCGGCAGTCGGCCCTGACCATCGGCGTCCGGGGCATCGTGCCGCTGGACGCCAACCAGCCCGCCCGCGAGCAGGGCGTCGGCGTCTATATCGACGGGGTCTATCTGGGTCGCCAGCACGGCCTGGGGGCGGCCCTGCTGGACATCGAGCGCGTCGAGGTGCTGAAGGGCCCGCAAGGCACCCTCTTCGGCCGCAACACCGAGGGCGGCGCCCTGAACATGGTCACCCGCCAGGCGACCGGCGAATTCGACCTGCGCCTGAAGGCGGGCGTGGGCAACTACGGCTCGCACAACGCCGAGATGCACCTGAACCTGCCGGCGGTCGGCGACTTCGCCTTCAAGATCGACGCGGCCCTGCAGCGCCAGGAGGCCACCACCAAGAACCCGCTGCCCGGCGCGATCGGCTGGAACGCCTATGACCGCCGCGGCCTGCGCGGCCAGGTCCGCTGGCGCCCGACCCAGACCTTCACCGCCGACCTGATCGGCGACATCGGCAAGGACAAGAACACCCCGTTCTACAGCCAGCTCTTGGGCTACAACCCGCTGGGCCTGACGGTCGGACCGGCGACGGGCGCGCTGCCCTCGGGCCAGATCCGCCCGCTGCCGTCGATCGTCATCGCCAGCGACAAACGTATGAAGGTCGCCGACATCGGCGTTCCTCAACAATGGAGCGTCGACGACACCAACGGCGTCTCGCTGAACCTCAAGTACGTCGTCAACGACGACCTCGAACTGCGCTCGATCAGCGCCTATCGCGAGGTCGATGTCGACCAGTGGGACAACGCCGGCGGCGCCCACCGAATCCCGGCCTATTCGCCGAACACCAACTTCAGCCGCTACAGCCTGGCGGGCCTGTGGCAGCACCAGTTCAGCCAGGAGTTCCAGGCCGTCGGCAGCACCGAGCGCGTCGACTACGTGGCCGGCCTCTACTACTTCACCGAGGACGCCGCCGACGACGCCTCGACACCCAGCACCAACCGCTGGAACGCCGACGGCAGCGGCTACACGATCAACGACCCGACCCCGACCATCCGCGGCAAGCGCTCGATCGACCGCGCGTCGCGGGCCAAGGCCGAGAGCTATGCCGTCTACGGCCAGGCGACCTACACCCCGGCCCTGCTGAACGACGCCCTGCACCTGACGGTGGGCGGGCGCTTCACCTGGGACGACAAGAGCGGCCAGCTCTACATCGTCAACAACGCCCCGACGAACCTGACCTTCGCCCAGAAGAACGACCGGTTCGACCCGATGGTGACCCTGGCCTATGACGCAGCCGACAACGTCCACGTCTATGCCAAGTACTCGACCGGCTACCGGGCCGGCGGGGCCAGCTCGCGCTCGCTGACCTATCGCGCCTTCGGGCCGGAGGAGGTCAAGGCCTACGAGATCGGCGCCAAGACCGACCTGTTCGACCGCCGCCTGCGCCTGAACCTGGCCGCCTACGCCATGGACCGCCAGGGCAGCCAGATCGACTTCAGCCTGGTGACGGTGACGGGCTCGTCGACCCGCAACACGCTGGAGACCATCAATGCGCCGGGCACGACCAAGATCCGGGGCATTGAGGTCGAGAGCACCCTGCGCGTCACCGAGGGCCTGACCCTGTCGGCGGCCTACGCCTATACCGACACCGAGGTGCCGCCGACCCGCAATCCGTTCAACGGCCAGGTCCAGCCGGTGTTCATCGTCTTCACGCCCAAGAACGCCGCCAGCGTCTCGGCCGACTACGAGGCGCCGCTGTGGGGCGCGACCTTCCAGGCCCACCTGGACGCCAACTATTCCGACGCGACCCAGACCTTCGACCAGACCGACGTGAAGGCCGACAAGTCCTTCATCATGAACGCCCGCGTCGGGCTGGCCGACCTGCGCCTGAAGCAGGACGGGCCGCTGATGACCCTGTCGGCCTGGTCGCGCAACCTGCTGAACGCCGACTTCGTCTATCGCCGCGATCCCGCCAACCGCGCGACCCTGGGCGACTACGGCAACCTCAACGCCCCGCGTACCTACGGGCTGGAGCTGTCGATCCGCTATTGATCCGAAGCCGCGAGGGGGCGTTTTCGGGGCGCCCCCTCCCCCTCCGCGCGCAACGCGGCTAAACCAGAGCCATGGTTTCGCCCATTGCTTCGACGCCCGCGTCCGCCCCCGTTCCCGCCCCCACGCGCTCGCGCGTCGGCAAGCGTCTTTCCATCGTCGCGCCCTGCTACAACGAGCAGGAGGTGCTGGACCTGTTCTTCGAGCGCATCGACGCGGAGCTGGCCAAGCTGGGCGTCGACTACGAGGTGGTCTGCGTCAACGACGGCAGCCGCGACCACACCCTGGCGGTGCTGCTCAAGCACCATCAGCGCGACCCGCGCATCAAGGTCATCAACCTGGCCCGCAACTTCGGCAAGGAAACCGCCCTGTCGGCGGGCCTGGACGCGGTGACCGGCGACATGATCGTGCCGATCGACGTCGACCTGCAGGACCCGCCCGAGCTGATCGGCCAATTCATCGAAGCCTGGGAGAACGGCGCCGACGTCGCCTACGGGGTGCGCGTCGACCGCAGCGCCGACAGCTTCCTGAAGCGCCTGACGGCCCAGGGCTTCTACCGGGCCTTCAACCAGATGTCGGACGTCGACCTGCCCTACAACGCCGGCGACTACCGGCTGATGGACCGCCGGGTGGTCGAGGTGCTGCGCCAGCTGCCCGAGCGCAACCGCTTCATGAAGGGCCTGTTCGCCTGGGTCGGCTTCCGCCAGGAGGCCGTGCCCTACGCCCGGCCCGAGCGTGCGGCGGGGACCAGCTCGTGGCGCTACTGGAAGCTCTGGAACTTCGCCCTGGACGGCATCACCTCGTTCAGCACCGCGCCGATCCGGGTGTGGAGCTATGTGGGCCTGATCGCCGGGGTGCTGGCGGTGGGCGTGGCGGGCCTGATCGTGGTGCGAACCCTGCTGTTCGGCCGCGACGTGCCCGGCTATCCGTCGCTGATGGTGGTGATCCTGATGAGCTTCGGCCTGCAGATGCTGGCCATCGGCTCGCTGGGCGAATACGTCGCCCGGATCTATCAGGAGGTGAAGGGTCGGCCGCTGTACGTGGTCATGGACCGCTACGGGTTCGACGCCCAGGGCCCCGCCCGGTGAGCCTTGGCGACCTGCTGACGCCCCAGCGCCGGGCGTTCCTGATCTCGGCCCTGCGCTACGGCGTGGCCGGCGTGTTCAACACTTTGGTCGGCTTCTCGATCATCCTGGCCCTGGACCTGGGCCTGCACCTCGACCCGCACCTGGCCAACGCCATCGGCTACGCGGTCGGGATCTGCGTCAGCTTCGTGCTCAGCAAGTTCTTCGTCTTCAAGGCGCGGCGCACGACCCGCTCGGCCCCCGTGCGCTACGTGATCGCCGTGGCGGTCGCCTTCGGCCTGAACCAGGGCGTGCTGACCCTGGCCAAGCTCGTCTTGCCGACCGGCAAGCTATGGAGCGTGGCGGCTCAGGGGTCGGCGGCGGTGACCTACACCGCCGCCCTGTTCCTGCTCAGCCACTTCTGGGTCTTTGCCCATACCGAAGAGGCCGAGGCCCCTACTGCAGGACCTTGATCTCCTGCACCCCGATGCCCAGCACGCGCGGGTCGTTCGCCGAGGCGCGGGCGTCGGGCAGGTCGAACATGAACCGCACCGGCTTGCCCGGGGTCACCGTCCCTTTCGGCACCTTGAAACGGTAGGTGTAGAAGTTGCCGGTATCGATGTTCTGGGTGTCGAGGCGCTTGCCCTCGGCGTACAGGGTCACGCGCTGCGGGCGGATCGGCTGGTCCGAGAAGCCGATGGCCACGATGTCGACGAAGAAGCCGTTGGGGCCGATCGTCGCCGGGGCGTCCAGCTCGAACAGGGCCTTGGGACCCAGGGTCCACAGGCCCTTGCCGCCCGGATCGAGGTCCGCCCAGCCCGAGGTCAGGGCCGACGACTTGGGCGGCTGGTCCAGGCGGATCGACAGCAGCGGCGCGCGCTCGGCGGCCAGTTCGCCCGGCAGCACCGGCGACAGGCCCTGGATGCCGGCCAGGTCGCGGCCGCAGACCACGCCGCGCTTGAAGCGGTAGCAGTCATGGCGTTGGGCCACCGGCTGCAGGTCGCCGCCCTCCATCTTGCCGTTGGCCAGCACGATGGTCATGCGACGGTCGCCGGGGGCGGCGTCCATGGTCACCGCCGGGTCCACGATCGGACAGGCCGCATCGTTGCTGCGGGCGGTGGCGAAGGTGTTCGAGGTCCCGCCCGTGCGCACCGCGATCAGGGCCATCTGGCTGATCACCCGCTCGTCCAGCGGATTGGGGCTGCAGAAATAGGTCGGGCGGAACACCCACGGACGACCGCGGATGGCCGGGCTGTTGGCGAAGGCGACCGGCATGTCCAGGGTGTCGGGCGAGGCGAAGACATAGCGCACGCCCTGGCGCAGGGGGCTGGAGTCATAGGCCTGGACCGCGAAGGCCACGCCCAGCAGCGACAGGCCCACGCGCGGCGACAGGCGGCTGGTCCAGTTGATGCCCAGCGCCATCAGGAGGTAGCCCGGGGCCCAGAAGAAGCGGCCGTGGGCGCGATAGCCGCCGATGATCTCGGCCACCTTGCCGCTGGGCTTGGGCACGTCGAACAGGTGGGCCGGGCCGGCATAGACGTTCCAGCCGATGGCCCACAGAGTCAGGGCCGTCATCGTCAGGACCAGCGGGGCCCAGCGGGTCCAGAAGCCGCTCTCGGGGCGACGGCCGCTGGCCAGGTCGCGCACCGTCAGGCCCAGCATGACCAGCACCAGCAGCAGCGTGCCGACGCCCATGAACTGGAAGCCCTCGAAATACTGGCCGCCGTTCGGATCCAGGGTCCCGCGATACCAGCCGCCGGTCCAGAACTGGCCGAAGACGTTCGAGGCCTGCGGCCACACCGGGCCCAGCACGTTCATCGAATAGAGGCCGATGGCGGCCGCGCCGCCGGTCGGGCCGCTGCCCTCGCCATAGCCCAGCAGCAGGGCCGGGGCGGCCACGGCGGTCAGCACCGCGACGGCGGCGATCGGCACGCGCTTCCAGGCGTCGACGCGGCGCTGGGTCAGCTCGGCCAGCAGGGCCGCGCCGAAACAGGCGGCGATCGGGACCAGGTGGTAGGCGTGGATCCCCGTGGCCAGGGCGGCCATGGCGGCGAAGCCCGCCACCCGCTTGGCGGTCAGGCCAAAGCGCGCCGACGACACCGACAGAGCCAGCGAGAACAGGATCAGCCAGTGGCCGCACAGGGCGATGTGGCCGAACTGGCGGCAGATCCAGGTCGGATACAGCAGGGCCATCAGCCCGCCCATCACCAGCGCCCAGCGGTTCTTGACCCCCAGCGCGCGCAGCACGGCGACCATGCCCCACGCCTGCAGCGGATAGCTGATCATCAGGAAGACGCCCAGCGGGTTGAAGTACGGCCCCAGGCCCGAGGCTTTCAACAGGATCGAGACCCACGGGATGCTATCGCTGAACACGATCGAGAACGGCTTGGGCAGCAGGCCCGAGACCATGGTGATCGGGAAGCCCCAGGGCTGGCGGACATAGGCCTCGTAGGCCGCCGTCATGGCGATCATGTCGTTCTTGGGCCGCACCCAGAACTCGGCCGACGCCAGGGGGATGTCGAAGCCGAACATGAAGCCGCACAGCAGGATCGGCGCGATCGTCAGGACAGCGGCGAACGCGATGCGCTCAGCCGTCAGGTTTTTCGGAAAACGCATCGATTCCCCCGCAGACAAGGACCGCTCCCATAGCATCGAACCATCGTCCGGACACCCCACGGGGCGGTGGCGGATCGCTTCCGCGTCCGAAGGTTGCGGCCAGGGCTTGGCGGGGGCTTGCGAGCGCGACCGGCGACCTCACATCGAAGGCATGAGCCAAAGCACCCTGATCCTGATCGGCGTCGCCGTGCTGCTGATCCCGCTGGGCGCCTGGATCATCCGCGCGGCCAGGCGCTCGCGGACCGCCTTCGCCCCGCTGGTCGGGATGCTGATGCTGCTGGGCGCGTTCTACCCGCCCGATCCGCCGCCCCCGCCGCCGGCCGAGAGCGTGATCCCCGACGAGGATGACGAGCCGAAGGAGCCGGAACGATCCGGCTGATAATTACGCATGTAATTAGTTTATACTTGTAATTTTATCCCTCACCTTTCAAGCTCTCCGCCGGAGCGAAAGGGACCAGACATGGCGGTGCGGGATTTCGGGACGCGGAAGACCCGGCGGCGGTGGACGTCGCTGCTGATCTCGGTCGTCGGCGTGGCCGGCGCCTTGGGGGCCATGCTGTTCACCGGCGTCGACCTGGCCAGGCTTGAGCGCGAGAACGCCGTCCTGCCCGCCCCCTCGCGCGTGCAGCTGGCCCGCGACCGGCCCCGGGCCCGGGCCGAGTGGCGGATCGTGCGGGCCAATCTGGAGACCCGCCTCGATCAGGCGAGCCCGCTGGAACTGGGCGCGGTGTGGTTCACTCGCCGCGGCCAGGTCTGCGGCCTGGTCAACGGCCGCGGCAGCTTCGGCGGCCTGACCGCCATGGCCCGCTTCTACACCGTCGACCAGCGGCCGGTGTTCCACCGGGACACCGAGCATGTCGGCTTCCAGCGGGCCTGGTTCGAGTGCCTGCGCGACCAGTACGTGATGCTGCACGCCGGCACGGTGGAACCGGGCTTCTGCGGGACGGCGCTGGGCCGGCGGCGGTGCTACAATGTCAAGAACGGCGTGCGGATGACGCCGCCGGGGTGATGGCCTGGCCTTGTTATACTCTCTTCACACTGCTCGCGCCGCGCAGCGGCTAGAAGCCGCCCATTAAAACGCGCTCGCTGGGAAGCCATTCATGTTCAAGGGTCTTTTGGTCGCCGCCTCGCTGTCGCTGGCGATGACGTCCCCCGCCGTGGCGCAAGGCGCGCCCGCCCCGAAGCCTTCCCAGCCAAAAGCCAAGAACGTCATTCTCTTCCTGGCGGACGCCGGCGGCGTCCCGTCGGTGAACGCCGCCAGCCTGCTGGGCTATGGCGAGCCCCTGAAGCTGCACGTCCAGCAGTGGCCGTATCTCGGTCTCAGCGACACCACCCCGGTCGACCAGTTCGTGTCGGATTCGGCCAACGGCATGTCGGCGATCATGACCGGGGTGAAGACCCGCAACGGCGTGATCAGCCAGTCGCCCGCCGCGGTGCGCGGCAAGGTCGACGGCGCGCCGACCAAGACCCTGCTCGAATATGCCGAGGCGCACGGCCTGCGGACCGGCGTCGTCACCTCCCAGCCGATCACCGACGCCACGCCGGCGGCGACCTACGCCCATTCGAACGATCGCAAGAAGTGGGGCGAGATCTTCCAGCAGGCCTTCACGCCTCGGTTCGGCGACGGGGTCGACGTGCTGTTCGGTACGGGGCGCGCGACGATCGGCCAGCAGCTGGCCGCGGCCGGGACCGGCTTCGACCCGCTGGCCAAGGCGCACGGTCGTCCGATCTACGCGAAGCTGGAGGACGCGCCGGCGACCGACACCCGCCCCATCGTCGTGACCGAGGACGACCAGATCGACACCCGCGCCGCCGCCCTGCGCGCCCTGGACCTGCTCCAGGCCTCGCCCAAGGGCTATCTGCTGGTGGTCGAATGGGACGCCCACACCGACGACCCGCGCGAAGGCCTGCAGCACATCGTCGACTTCGACAGGCTGATCGCCGAGATCGAGAAGCGCGTGGACCTGAAGGACACCCTGCTGATCTTCACCGCCGACCACTCGTTCGGCCTGCAGGTCGACGGGGGCAAGCGCGGCGAGCCGCTGCTGGAAGGCTACGAGGCCTGGAAGGCGGCCCGGACGCGGGGGGCCAAGGACGAGGACGTGATCCGCCTCAAGAACGTGATGGTCAACCGCAGCCACACCGGCGAGGAAGTCGTGGCGCTGGCCACGGGTCCGGGCGCCGAGCGGGTGCGAGGGTACTTCCCCAACACGCACCTGTTCGACGTGATGATGGAGGCATGGGGCTGGGGGAAGGACGCGAAGTAGCGTCCCTTCTCCCCTTGCGGGAGAAGGTGTCGGCGGAGCCGACGGATGAGGGGTCGCACAAACGAAAACCGCCGCGACGGCGTTGAGGCTGTCGCGGCGGCCCTGTTCTTCGACCCCTCACCCGGCCCGCTGCGCGGACCACCCTCTCCCACAAGGGGAGAGGGATAGAGATTACTCTGCCGCGTAGCTCTGCAGCGGACGCACGTCCAGGGCTTCGTCCGGCGCGCCGGCGATGGCCTGGGCGGCGGCCAGGGCGCCAGCGCTGGTGGTGTAGTAAGGCACCTTCATCATCAGCGCCGTGCGGCGGATCTCGAAGCTGTCTTCCAGCGCCTGCTTGCCCTCGGTGGTGTTGAACACCAGCTGCACGCCGCCGTTCTTCATCACGTCGACGATGTGCGGACGGCCCTCCAGGACCTTCTTCACGTGCTCGACCTTGAGGCCCTGGGTCGCCAGATAGGCGCGGGTGCCCTCGGTCGACAGCACGGTGAAGCCGGCCTGTTGCAGCAGGCGGACGGGCTCGACGATCCAGGGCTTGTCGCTTTCCTTGACCGAGACGAAGGCCGTGCCGGCGCGCGGCAGCTTCACGCCGCCGCCCAGCTGGCTCTTGGCGAAGGCGCGGGCGAAGGCCGGACCCATGGTGGTCTCGCCGTCACGCTGCCAGTCCAGGCCCATGACCTCGCCGGTCGAGCGCATTTCCGGGCCCAGCACCGTGTCGACGCCGGCGAAGCGGGCGAACGGGAAGACGGCTTCCTTGACCGCGATGTGGTCGTAGGGGACGTCCTTCAGGCCGAAGCTGGCCAGGGGCTCGCCGGCCATGACCTTGGCGGCGATGGCGGCGACGGGCTGCCCAATCGTCTTGGCCACGAACGGCACGGTGCGCGAGGCGCGCGGGTTCACTTCCAGCACGTAGATGCGCGGGCTCTCGCCGTGCGGCTCCTCGATGGCGAACTGCACGTTCATCAGGCCACGGACGTTCAGGGCCAGGGCCATCTGCACCGTCTGGCGCTTCAGCTCCTCGATGGTCTCGGCCTTCAGCGAGAAGGGCGGCATCGAACACGCCGAGTCCCCCGAGTGGACGCCGGCTTCCTCGATGTGCTCCAGCACGCCGGCCACGAACACGTCCTTGCCGTCGCACAGGGCGTCGACGTCGACTTCCGTCGCGCGGCTCAGATAGTGGTCCAGCAGGATCGGGTGCTCGAACGAGATCTCGCCGGCGTTGGCGATGTAGCGTTCAAGGTGATCGTGGTCGCGAATGATCTCCATGCCGCGGCCGCCCAGCACGTAGGACGGACGCATCACGAACGGGAAGCCGATCTTCTCGCCTTCGGCGCGGGCCTCTTCCCAGGTGCGGGCGATAGCGTTTTCCGGCTGGGCGATCGAGAGACCGTTCAGCAGCTGCTGGAAGCGCTCGCGGTCCTCGGCCAGGTCGATGGCGTCCGGGCTGGTGCCCAGGATCGGGATGCCGGCCTCTTCCAGGGCGTGGGCCAGCTTCAGCGGCGTCTGGCCGCCGAACTGGACGATGACGCCGGCCAGGCTGCCGTTGCTCATCTCGACATGCAGCAGCTCCAGCACGTCCTCGGCCGTCAGCGGCTCGAAGTACAGGCGGTCGGAGGTGTCGTAGTCGGTCGAGACGGTCTCGGGGTTGCAGTTGACCATGATCGACTCCACGCCGATCTGGTCCAGCGCGAAGGCCGCGTGGCAGCAGCAGTAGTCGAACTCGATGCCCTGGCCGATCCGGTTGGGACCACCGCCCAGGATCACGGCCTTCTTGCGGTCCGACGGCTCGCTCTCGCACTCGGGGACCTGGCCCAGGGCGCCCGTCTCGTAGGTCGAGTACATGTAGGGCGTCGAGGCCAGGAACTCGCCGGCGCAGCTGTCGATGCGCTTGAAGACCGGGCGGACGGAAAGCTCCTGGCGCAGGGCGCGCACGGCGCCTTCGTTGGAGCCGGTCAGCTTGGCCAGGCGGGCGTCCGAGAAGCCCTGGGCCTTCAGGGCGCGGAAGCCGGCGGCGTCGCGCGGCAGGCCGCCCGCCTTCACCCAGCCTTCCTGGCGGACCAGTTCGGCGATCTGGCGCAGGAACCACGGCTCGTACGAGCAGGCGGCGTTGACCTCTTCCACGGTCAGGCCGTGGCGGAAGGCCTGGGCGATGACGCGCAGGCGGTCGGGGGTCGGCGTGCCCAGGGCGCGGACGACGGCGGCCTTGCCGGTGTCGGGATCATCGGCGCCGGCGATCTCGACCTCGTCGAAGCCCGACAGCCCGGTCTCCAGGCCGCGCAGGGCCTTCTGGACGCTTTCCTTGAAGGTGCGGCCGATGGCCATGACCTCGCCGACCGACTTCATGGCCGTGGTCAGCAGCGGCTCCGAGCCCGGATACTTCTCGAAGGCGAAGCGCGGGATCTTGGTGACGACGTAGTCGATCGAGGGCTCGAACGAGGCCGGGGTCGCGCCGCCGGTGATGTCGTTCTTCAGTTCGTCCAGCGTGTAGCCGACGGCCAGGCGCGCGGCGACCTTGGCGATCGGGAAGCCGGTGGCCTTGGACGCCAGGGCCGACGAGCGCGACACCCGCGGGTTCATCTCGATGACGACCATGCGGCCGTCGGCCGGGTTCAGGGCGAACTGGACGTTCGAACCGCCGGTCTCGACGCCGATCTCGCGCAGCACGGCGATCGAGGCCGCGCGCATCCACTGGTATTCCTTGTCCGTCAGGGTCAGGGCCGGGGCGACGGTGATCGAGTCGCCGGTGTGGACGCCCATCGGGTCGATGTTCTCGATCGAGCAGACGATGATGCAGTTGTCCGCCGTGTCGCGGACCACTTCCATCTCGTATTCCTTCCAGCCCAGGACGCTTTCTTCGATCAGCACCTCGGTGGTCGGCGACAGGTCGAGGCCGCGTTCGACGATCTCCTCGAACTCCTCGATGTTGTAGGCGATGCCGCCGCCGGTGCCGGCCAGGGTGAACGACGGGCGGATGATCGCCGGCAGGCCGACGAACGCCAGGCCTTCGCGGGCCTCGTCCATGTTGTGGGCGGCCTTCGAGCGGGGCGATTCCAGGCCCAGCTTGTCCATGGCGTCGCGGAACTTCTGGCGGTCCTCGGCCTTGTCGATGACCTCGGCCTTGGCGCCGATCATCTCGACGCCGAACTTCTTCAGCACGCCCTGCTCTTCCAGAGCGAGCGCGGTGTTCAGGGCCGTCTGGCCGCCCATGGTCGGGAGCAGCGCGTCGGGGCGCTCCTTCTCGATGATCTTGGCGACCATCTCCGGGGTGATCGGCTCGATATAGGTCGCGTCGGCCACGTCCGGATCGGTCATGATCGTGGCGGGGTTCGAGTTGACCAGGATGATCCGGTAGCCCTCCGCGCGCAGAGCCTTGCAGGCCTGGACGCCGGAATAGTCGAACTCGCAGGCCTGACCGATGACGATCGGGCCGGCGCCGATGATCAGGATCGAGGAGATGTCAGTTCTTTTGGGCATCGTAAACTCGCGCGCAGAGACACGGTCGCGCACATCCGCGCGCCCGCTGCCGACCATCTTGCAGGTTAAGCCGCCCGTTTAGAGACGGAGTCGGTTCGGCGCAACCCCGCATCTTGTGAAGGGGTTAACGGTGCTTCCGGGTGAATGGAAATCTCCGTAAAGCTCCACCTTGACGCGCGTCGCCTGCTCCACGCGTATGCGAGCGCGCCGTGGAGAGCCAATGAGCGACAACCTCAATCTGACTGGCGTCTGGCAGGGGCTCTATTCCTATCCCCAAGCCCTGGTGCCCGTCGCGTTCACCGCCACCGTGCTGGATAGCGGATGGCTCAGCGGCGCGATCCACGAAATCGCCATTGGCGAGGACAATGTTCCCGTCCAGGTGTTCGCCACCATCCTGGGTCGTCGCGAGGGCTGGGCGGTCGCGTTCGACAAGACATATGACGGCCAGAAGGGCTGGTCGCACGCCGTCGGCTATGCGGGGGCCCTGAACGAGGACGCAACCGAGATCCAGGGCCGTTGGTCGATCCCCGGCGTCTGGTCTGGAAAGTTCCTGATGATCCGTCCCGAAGGCGCTCGGGCCGGCCAACTGCGCCAGGCGTTCGAGACGGTCTAGCGCGCGCTCCTCAGCGAACGCCGGTTGACAGGCCCACGATCTCAATTTAACAAGATCATTAAATAACACATTCGTTAAATAAATGACCGATCCCCTCTCCATCACCTTCCAGGCCCTGGCCGACCCGACCCGCCGCGCGATCCTGGCCCGGCTGGCGTCCGGCGAGGCCACGGTCAACGAGCTGGCCCAGCCGTTCGACATCAGCCTGCCCGCCGTCTCGCGCCACCTGAAGGTGCTGGAGGGCGCAGGCCTGATCAGCCGCTCGCGCGAGGCCCAGGCCCGACCCTGCAAGCTCGAGCCCGAGGCCCTGCAGCGGGCCTACAGCTGGATCGACCACTACCGCCGCTTCTGGGACGCCAGCTTCGACCGCATGGCCGACTACCTGGCCGAGCTGCAGGCCGCCGAACGCCAAGAGACCCAGGACCCCGAGGACCCGAACGCATGACCGACACGACTGTCATCCAGGACGACGAGCTGCTGATCGAGCGCATCTTCGACGCGCCGCGCGAGCTGGTCTTCCGCGTCTGGACCAAGCCCGAGCACCTGATGAAATGGTGGGGCCCCAAGACCTTCGAGCCGATCGGCGTCGAGCAGGATTTCCGCGTCGGCGGGACCTATCGCTACGGCATGAAGAGCGAGGAAGGCCGCGAGGTCTGGAAGTCGGGCGTCTATCAGGAGATCGTCCCGAACGAACGCATCGTCATGACGTTCAAGTGGGAAGACGGCGCCTGGGACGTCGACAACCTGGTCACCGTGACCTTCACGCCGATGGCCAGCGGCCGGACGCTGTTCCGCTTCCACCAGGCCCCGTTCAAGACGATCGAGGCCCGCGACTCCCACACGGGCGGCTGGAACAGCCTGCTCGACAAGCTCACCGCCTATCTGGAGACCGTGCAATGACCATGATGTCCGCCTCCCCCGCCACCGTCTCGGCCTTCGCCTGGGTTCCCGACTTCGCCAAGGGCCACGTGCGCGACCTGCGGGTGCGCTGGGCGCATGAGGAAGCCGGCCTGCCCTACGCCACGCGCAAGCTGGCGGTCGGCGACAACGCCGGCGCCTATCGCGACCAGCAGCCGTTCGGCCAGGTGCCGGCCTACAGCGACGGCGAGGTCGAGATGTTCGAGAGCGGCGCGATCGTGCTGCATATCGCCGAACGGTCCGAAGCCCTGATGCCGCGCGACCCCGCCGGCCGGGCGCGGGTGCTGACCTGGATGTTCTGCGCCCTCAACACCATGGAGATCCCGATCGGCAGCCTGGCCGACATCGACATCTTCAACGCCGGTGCGGCGTGGACCAAGGAACGCCGCCCGGCGGTCGAGGCCTGGGTGCGCAAGCGGCTGGCCGAGCTGGCCCTGCGCCTGGGCGACAACGCCTATCTGGACGGCGACCGGTTCACGGCCGGCGACCTCCTGATGACCGACGTGCTGCGCAATGCGCCCTCGGCCCTGCTGGCGGAGCAACCGAAGCTGGCGGCCTATGTCGAGCGCTGCATGGCCCGGCCGGCCTTCCAGAAGGCCCTGGCCGACCAGATGGCCGACTTCACCGGCTCGCCCCCTCCGGGCTGGAACTGACCGGGTTGGAACTGATGTGGCCGGGGCCGGCCTCGGCCGTGGGATCCGGCGGCGCGACCCACGCCTTGCCGGACTTGCCCAGGGCGTAGCCCAGGTCGAACAGCGCCCGCCGGTTGTCGGCCGCGAAGTCCAGGCCCGAGAAGTCGCCCTTGGCGTCGTCGGGAATGGCCGTGTAGCGGAACACCCCGCCGTTGCGCCGCGTGAAGGCGGCGTTGGCGGTCAGGTGGGTGCGCATCTGGGCCTTGTTCATGGCGATCCACGAGCGGCCCACGATCGACAGGGCGTCGCCCTTGGTGAAGCCGAAGCCGCCGTCGATCTGGCCGTTGACGATCACGCGCACCTCGCCGGGGCCGGTCTTGTCGCGGCCGGGCAGGATCGACAGCAGCAGGGTCTCGGGCGCGACGAAGAACGGCGTGGTGACGCTGCCGTCGACATGCATCTCCGACAACTTGCGGTGCGGGCCCTCGACCTCGATCAGGCTGGGCGGGAAGACGCCGGGGATGCTCGCCGAGGCGACCAGCACGTCGCGGAACAGCTTCAGCGCTGCGTCGTCGCCGCGCGAGGCGATGGCCCCCATGTCCCAGATCACCGTCTGCTCGGTGTCGAGATTGGTGGTGGCGATCATCAGCCGCCGGCCCTTGGCGTGCTCGACGGCCACCGCGTAGAGCATCGGCTGGTCGACATACTTGGCCACCAGGTCGCGCAGGGCGTGGTTTCGGAAGATGCTGGGCGTGAAGAACAGATCCAGGCCGCGCTTTTGCAGGATCCGGTCGGCGGCCTCGCTGGTGTAGGCCTCGGTCAGGCGGCGATCCCAGTCCTTGCCCAGATAGGCGAAGGGCGCGGTCAGGGCGCCGGTCGAGACGCCGGTGACGATGTCGAAGGCGGGCCGGTCGCCGGCCTCGGACCAGCCGACCAGCACCCCGGCCCCATAGGCGCCGTTCGAGCCGCCGCCCGAGATGGCCAGGACATTGACCTTGCGCCCGGCCGTGTGGGCGTGGACGCTTTCTGCGAACTTCAGGCTGGCTTCCGGATCGGCGGCGCTGAACCGCACGTCGGCCAGGCCCTGGGGCGCCACGGCGCCGAGGTCGGCGGCGGTGAAGGCCTCGCGCGGCAGGGTCCCGCAGGCCGAGAGCACGAGCGTCAGGGCCAGGGCGGCGAAGGCGCGTAGGCCGCGCATCGGGAGCGTCTCCGGGGTTTCTGCCCGGATGCTTAGCATCATCCTCAAACGAAAACAGGCCAGCGCGAGCGCTGGCCCAGGCCCCAAACGAAAACAGGCCAGCGCGAGCGCCGGCCTGTCCGGGAACCTGTCGGTCCGCTGCGAGGGTCTTAGACCGCTTGCAGCTGGCCGGCCGAGGTCTTGCCGCTGCGGCGGTCTTGTTCCGGCTCGTACGAGATCTTCTGACCTTCGTTCAGCGAGCCGAGACCAGCGCGTTCGACGGCCGAGATGTGGACGAAGATGTCCGCGCCGCCGTTGTCCGGCTGGATGAAGCCAAAGCCCTTGGTGGAGTTGAACCACTTCACGGTGCCCGTAGCCATGTTCAGTATCCTTGTAGTCATGACTGTTCGCCGGTCGGGAACGCCCCGTTCGACGATCAAATTTCGTTGGAAGTTCGGAAGGCGCGTCCGGCGCTCCACTGCGGGAGCAAGGAATAGCAGGCCGAGCGGCAGCGAATTCGATGTCTCATATATCGCCTTTTTATTCTCGCAATCAAGAAACAACGACTCCGCCGCCCGAAGATCGGCGCGAAGCCTGGCCGCAAGATTCAGGAATTGCCCCGTCAGACCGCGCTTTCGGCGGCCTTCCCGGAGCGCGAAATCGGCCTTGCTAGAGTCGTAATTGCAATTCATTCTCATAAACATCATCGAGGGAGACGACGATGGTTCTGCGGATGACGGGCGTCAGCCTGCTGGCGTCGATGATGCGGGTCGGCCGCGAGGAGGACGACCGCCCCCCGGCCGATCCGGCCTGGCTGCTGGACGGCGCGACCGAGCCGGAAATGGCCGAGGCCCTGGACCGGCTGGCGGCGAACGACGCGTGGTGAGGACCTACTTCGCGAACGGCCACACCCACGCGATCACCCACGGCGCGATCAGCAGGATCAGCGCCGTCAGCGGCGCGCCCAGTCGGGCGTAGTCGCCGAACCGGTAGCCGCCCGGCCCCAGCACCAGGGTGTTGCACTGATGGCCGACGGGGGTGAGGAAGTCGCAGCCCGCCCCGACCGCCACGGCCATCAGGAATGGGTCGGGCGACAGGCCCAGCCTCTGCGCCACGCCCATGCCGATCGGGGCGGCGATCAGCACGGTGGCGGCGTTGTTCAGGAACGGCGTGGCGGCCATGGCCACGGCCATCATCGCCGTCAGGGTGGCGATCGGCGGCAGGCCGTGGAAGGCGCCCGACAGCCAGCCGGCGATCAGGTCCGCGCCGCCGGTCTTCTCGATCGTGTCGCTGACCGGGATCAGCGCCGCGACCAGGACGAGCACCGGGGCCTCCAGGGCGGCATAGGCCTCGCGCATCCTCAGGGCGCCGCTGGCCACCACCAGCACCGCCGCCCCGAAGAAGCCGGCCGCCACCGGAACGACGCCGGTCGCCACCAGGACCATGGCCGCAACCAGGATCGCCACCGGCAGCAGCGCGTGACGCACCCCGCCCAGACGCACCTCGCGCTCGGCCAGGGGCAGCAGGCCCAGCGCCTGCAGCGCCCCGGGCAGCGACTGCTCGGCGCCCTGCAGCACGATGATGTCGCCGGCCTTCAGGCGGATGGTGGCCAGGCGCCCGGCCATGCGGTGGCCGCTGCGGCTGACGCCCAGCAGGTTGACGCCATGGGTGTCCGATAGGGTGACGCTGCGGGCCGACTGGCCGATCAGGTCGCTTTCGCCGCCGATCACCGCCTCGACCACGCGGACCTCCTCGGTCGGTTCCTTCATGGCCACGGGCCGGTCGGCGTCGCGCAGGCGCAGCTTGGCGGCGACGATCAGCTGGTTCAGTTCCTGCTGCTCGCCCTCCAGCAGAAGCACGTCGCCCGGCTGGATCTTGAGATTGGCGTGCGGCGCCTCGATCCGCTTGCGGCCGCGCAGGATGGCCACGACGGAGACCGCGCCGTCGGCCTGCTTCTTCAGCGCCCCCACGCGGCCGGCGTCGAAGCTCCAGTCCTCGGGCACCTCGACCTCGGTGACATAGGCCTGGGCGGCCAGGGCGGCGTCGACATCGATGGCCGCCTGGCGCTCGCGCGGCAGCAGGCGATAGCCGATCGTCAGATAGGCGATGGCGATCACCGTCAGTATGCCGCCGACCGGGAAGAAGTCGAACATCCGGAACGGCTGGCCCAGGGTCTCCTGGCGCACCTCCGAGACGATGATGTTGGGCGAGGTGCCGACCAGCACCGCCAGGCCCCCGACCAGCGAACCGAAGCTCATCGGCATCAGCAAGCGCCCGGGCGGCACGCCGGTGCGGCGGGCGATCTGCAGGGCGCTGGGCATCATCAGCGCCAGGGCCCCGACGTTCTTGGTGGCCATCGACAGCACCGCCGTCGTCCCCGCCAGCACCGGCACCTGGGTGCGCTCGTCCTGCAGCTTGGGCAGCAGCGGAGCCATCAGCATGTCGACCACGCCCGAGCGGGCGACGGCGGCGCTGAGCACCAGGGCGCTGGCGATGATGATGACGATGTCGTTGGCGAAGCCGTCGAACGCGGCCTTCACCGGGATCAGCCCCAGGGCCATGCCGACGGCCAGCGCGCCCAGCGCGATCAGGTCGTAGCGCCAGCGGCCCCAGACGAAGGCGGCGATCGTCGCCGCGATGAGGCCGAAGGCGAGGCCTTGATGAAGTGTCACTGAGCTGCATCCCCCTGAAGCTGTGCTTGCAGGGGGGAACGGGTTGAACGCGGTTCTGTTTCCGCGCCTCGCTTTTACGTCAGCGCCTTGCGGGCCGCTTCCCAGTACTGGGCGCCGGTAATCAGGGTCACCAGGGTGGCCACCCACAGCAGGCCGTGGGCCACGATCGTGAAGCCGCCCATCATGCTGGGCTCCGGCGGCAGGTTGAACGCGCCCCAGCTGGCCAGGATCAGCTCGGCGCCGATGGCGACCAGCTGCAGGGTGGTCTTCCACTTGGCCAGCAGGGTCACCGGCAGCTTGACGCCCTTGCCGGCCCCGACCTCGCGCAGGGCGCTGACCGTGAACTCGCGGAACAGGATCAGGCCGGCCGGCAGCACGACCATGTTGTTCGGGCCCAGCGCCATCAGGCCCAGCAAGGCGCCGCAGACCAGGATCTTGTCGCCGATGGGATCCAGGATCGCGCCCCAGACGCTGACCGCGTCCAGCTTGCGGGCCAGCCAGCCGTCGAAGAAGTCGGTCACCGAGGCGACCACGAAGGCGTAGAACGCCCACCGCTCCAGCCGCAGCTGGGTCTCGGCCGTCAGGGTCTCGCTCAGATACGGCACGGCGCCCGCCGCGGCCGCCAGGGCGACGAACATGAACAGCGCCATCACGAGGCGCGAGCCGGTCAGGATGTTGGGCAGGTTCTTCATGGCCGTCTCATAACGCACAAACCCCCGTCAGGGATACGGCCACGCTCGACCTGCGGGCCAGGCCCGTTGACCGAGACCGCCGATTTTTGAGACGCGGGACGCGACTCGCTTCGCTATACAAGCCTGGAGAGCGATACGGCGCTCTCGTCGCAGCGGGTGTCCCTGCGCATGGAACGGCTCGGAGGCGAAGACGACGGCGCGCCGCGCCGGGTCGGTTCGGTGCGCAGCCGGCTCGTCCTCCTGACCGTCAGCCTGCTGGTGCCCGCCCTGCTGTCGATGGGTTTTCTGCTGGCCGGCGCCGACCGCGAGACGCGGGGTCAGCTCTATCAGCAGCTGGTCACCACCGCCCGGGCCCTGTCGGGCGCCGTCGACCGCCAGGCCGCCGTCGGCATCTCGGTGGCCGAGACCCTGGCCACCGACCAGGCCCTGATCAACGGCGACTGGGCCGCCTTCCACGCCCGCGCCAAGCGCGCCATGGACCACCGGGCCGGCTGGATCGTGGTCGCCGACGCCGACGGCCAGCAGGTGGTCAACACCCTGCGGCCCTACGGCGAGCCCCTGCCCCGCATCAAGCGCACGCCCGAGGAAGCCAGCGCCTATTCCGCCGGTCGCAGCAAGGTCTCGAACCTGATCCCCGGCCCCGTGGCCGGCAAGCCGGTGATCACGGTCGGCACGCCGATCATCGTGAAGGGCAGGTTCTACGTCCTGTCCTATGCCGTGGACTCGGCCTCGTTCACGTCCGTCTTCCGCCAGCAGCGGGTGCCCGACCGCTGGGTCGCCACCCTGCTGGACAATCACCGCCGGGTCATCGCCCGCTCACGGCTCAATGAGAAGTTCACCGGCGCCCTGGCTTCCAAGGACATGGAGGAGAACCTGCGTCACTCCACCGAGGGGGTGAACAAGAGCATTTCCCTCGAAGGCGTGCCGACCATGGTCGCCTATACCCGTTCGCCCCAGACCGGCTGGACCTTGGTAGTGTCGATCCCGCGCGAGGACCTCTCCAGCACGGTCAATCGCTCGGTGGCCCTGGGCTCGGGCGTCTTCCTGGCGCTGCTGGCCCTGGGCCTGGGGCTGTCGCTGATCTATTCGCGGCGCATCAACGACGAGATGCGCCAGCTGGTGCTGGACGCCCAGACCATCGGCCGTGGCGAGAGCCTGCCGCCGGCCAATCCCGACAGCCTGGAAGAGATCGCCGCCGTCCACGCCGCCCTGCGCTCGGCCTCGCGCGAGCTGAAGGCCCGCGAGGAGCGCCAGGGGGTGATGATCAACGAGCTGAACCACCGGGTGAAGAACACCCTGGCGACGGTCCAGGCCCTGGCGCGCCAGACCTTCGCCAAGGCGCCGAAAACCGGGGATGGAGGGGCCCTGGTCGAGGTGTTCACCGACCGCCTGATCGCCCTGTCGGCGGCTCACGACCTCTTGACCCGCACCGGCTGGCGCGAGGCCGACATGGGGGCGCTGGTGGCCGCCAGCGTCGGGGCCCACGGCGACCGCGTCGACCGCGCCGGTCCCGCCGTCGCCCTGGCCCCGCATACGGCCGTGGGCCTCTCCATGGTGTTCCACGAGCTGGCCACCAACAGCGCCAAGTACGGCGCCCTGTCGGTTCCGACCGGACGGGTGGAGATCACCTGGCGGCTGGACACGGTGACCGACGTCCTGGCCTTCACCTGGCGCGACGTCGCCGGGCCGCCGGTGATGCCGCCGGCCCAGCCGGGCTTCGGCACCCGTCTGATCGAGGGCGCCATCCGCCGCGAGCAGAAGGGCCAGGCCCGCTTCGACTTCCGCCCCGACGGCCTGGTCTTCGACGCCAGCCTGCCCCTGCCCGAGCAGGTGCGGTGGAGCAATACGTTCTGAGGCGTCACGGCCTAGCTTTGACGAACGACGTTTCCTAAATGGCGGGCATGACCGCCTATTCCGACGAAGAGATCGCCGCCCTCGCCGCGCGCCTGCTGGACCGCACCCTGCCCAAGGCGCAGTGGACCCACGCCGCCCACCTGACGGCCACCCTGCGGCTGGTGCGCACCCGCGACGCGGGGCTGGAGCGCGACCTGCCGGGGATCATCCGCGCCTACAACGAGGCCGTCGGCGGGGTGAACGACGACACCAGCGGCTATCACGAGACCATCACCCAGGCCTATCTGGCGGGCATCCGCGCCTTCGTCGCCGGCCTGGCGCCCGGGACCAGCGACGCCCAGGCGGCCACCGCCCTGCTGGCCACCCCGATGGGCGACAAGGCGTGGCCGCTGACCCACTGGTCGCGTGGCCGCCTCTTCTCGGTCGAGGCGCGGCGAGGCTGGGTCGATCCGGACCTCAAGCCGCTGGCCCACCCGCCGGTCTAGGGCGCGTAGGGTCCGACGCGCTGGTGGACCACCGCGTAGGGATCCGCGTGGATCCGGCGCCAGGCTGGGTCGGCGTCCAGCACGGCCACGGCCGGGTCGCCGGGCATGAAGATCGTCCAGGCCACGTGGTGGCGGCGGGCCAACGCCTCCAGGGCGGGCGCGTCGCCGTCGGTGGCCTTGAAATAGGCCCCCGCGAAGGCGTCGCCGTACATGTCGGCGCGACCGTCGATCATCGGCTTCACACCCTGGTGGATCAGATAGCCGCCGAAGCCGTAGCCGTTCAGCACCGGCCTCGCCTTCAGCGCGGCGGGCACGCTGGCCAGGGCGCTGGCGGGGGTGTTGAGGGCGTCGCCGCGCTGCACGGGCAGGGCCAGGCGGGCGCCGACCAGCAGCAGGCAGACCAGGCCGAAGCCGATCGGCAGCGGCCGCGACGGACGCACCGCCTCACGCTCATGCCCCAGCGCCGCCGCCAGCGGACGCGCCAGCAGCAGCGGACCCAGGGTCACCAGCACCATCTGGTGGCGGATGTGCTGCAGGCTCAGGAACAGCAGGCCCAGCAGCAGCAGGAGACGCACCGGCGGAAGCTTCACGCCGCGCCCGAGGCACACGAACAGCGCCGCGAACAGGGCGATGGCGAAGGTCGAGACGTGCGAGAAATCCTCGGCCCGCCACTCGATGATGTGCGGATTCACGGCCATGCTGGTGACCATGAACGGGAACAGCAGGCCCGCCGGGCCGTGTGGGGTGACCATGGCCGCGACCAGGCTGGCCAGGCCGAACAGGCCCCACTGGCGGATGACCTTGACCCGGTCGGCGCCAGGCTCGACCAGGGCCTCCAGCCCGAAGGCGCCGGCGACCACGAAGCCCAGCACATAGCTGCCGTGCAGATTGGCCCAGACCAGCATCCACAGGGCATAGGCCAGGCGCGGGGCGCGGCCGGCCTCGCGGGCGTCCAGCAGCGCCAGGGTCCAGACCAGCAGCATCAGCGGCATGAACAGGTGGGGCCGGGTCAGCAGACTGCCGCTCATGCAGGCCAGGGCCAGGGTCGCGGTCAGGATCAGGGTGATCCCGCCCAGGTCGCGCGCCAGGCGGCTCACGAGCAGCCAGCTCGCCGTCCCGATGACGGCGGCGAACAGCAGCACGACGCCGTTCCATCCGGCCAGGCGCGCGGCGACGGCCATCAGGGCCTCGGCCAGCCACTCGTGGGCGGTCCATGGCCGGCCGGCCATGGTGTAGGAAAAGACGTCGCGGTCGGGGATGGCGCGATGGGCCAGGATCCACTCGCCGGTCGCCAGGTGCCACCAGCTGTCGCCATCGTTCAGCACCGGCGGCGCGAAGGCCACGATCGCGGCCATGATCAGCGCGGCGACCAGCGGCGCGAGCGCGCGGAGGTTGATGGCTGCGGGCTGGGTCACGACGCTCTCCCCTTCACCCGCACGGTTAACGGCCAGAGCTGAACAGACCGTTGTGCAGGAGCCACGCCGGTCCTTAAGGGCATTTCTTGAACCGCCTGTACAAAAAACGGAAAGACCGAGCGTCGCCGTCGGTCTATGAGCGCCGGCCATGATCGCGCGTCTGCACACCCTGGTCCGGGGCAAGACCCCTCTTCGTCCGATCGACGCCCTGCGCGGCGGAGCCGGCGCGCTGCTGGGCCTGCTGTTCGCCGGGATCCTGGGTCGCTTCGCCATCGGAGGCGGGGATTGGCTGCACCCGCTCTTGGTCGCGCCGATCGGAGCCTCGGCAGTGCTGGTCTTCGCCGTGCCGGCCAGTCCGCTGGCCCAGCCGCGCTCGGTGCTGGGCGGCAACATCGTCTCGGCCCTGGTCGGCATCACCGTGGCCATGCTGGTCCCCCACCCCCTGGCGGCCGCGCCGCTGGCCGTGGGCGGGGCGATCGCGGCGATGATGCTGCTGGGCTGCCTGCACCCGCCGGGCGGGGCCGTGGCCCTGATCTGCGTGATCGGCGGGCCCAAGGTGCTGGAGGCCGGCTATCTGTTCGCCTTCAATCCGGTGGCGGTCGACACTGCCCTGCTGGTCGGCGCCGGCGTGATCTGGGGTCGCCTCACCGGCCACTCCTATCCCCACCGCGTTCCCGCCGCCCCGGCCAGCCCGCACGGCACCAAGGACCCCGCTCCCGCCGCGCGCATCGGCTACAGCACCACCGACCTGGACGTCGCCCTGGCCCGCTACGGCGAGCTGCTGGACGTCAGCCGCGAGGACCTGGACGCCCTGTTCCGCGAGGTCGAGCTGTCGGCCGCCCAGCGCCTGCACAACCAGATCCGCTGCGGCGACGTGATGTCCCGGGACGTGATCAGCCTGCACCACGACCAGTCGGCCGAAAGCGCTCTGGCCTACATGCGCGAGCACGACCTGCGCGCCGCGCCCGTGGTCGACGCCGAGAACCGGGTCATCGGCCTGGCCCGCCGCGCCGAGCTGCAGGCCAACCGCCGCCGCAAGGTCGAGGCGGCGCTGGATCCGTTCGTGCACAAGGTCATGGAAGGCACGCCGATCGCGGCCCTGCTGCCGATCCTCTCCAGCGGCCATACGCACGAGGCCATGGTGGTCGACGGCGACCGCCGGCTGATCGGGGTGATCACCCAGACGGACCTGATCGCGGTGCTCTATCGGGCGCACATCGTCGAGGCGGTGGTGGGGGGCTAGGCCTCACCTGTATTTGACAAAAGGCTCGTCATCCCGGACGGCGTAGCCGATCCGGGACCCAGGGGTCGGCGTACTGCGGCTGCTCCTGGGTCCCGGCTCTCCGCTTCGCTGCGGTCGGGATGACGAGCTTTTGTGTTTAGCGAGAGGGAGAGGGGCCCCTAAGCCGCCCGCCGCATCGCACTCCGCCCCAGCCGGAACCGCCCCACCAGCTCCATCAGCCTCGCCCCCTGCCCGGCCAAGGCCTGGTCGGCCACGCGGGCATTCTCGACCATGGCCAGGTTTTCCTGGGTGAAGCGCTCGATCTCGGCGACCTCGCCATTGACCGAGCGCAGGTCCTGGGCCTGTTCGCGGACCGACGAGGCGATGCGGGTGGCGGCGGCGTCGATGCCGGCCATGCGTCCGGCCACGCCGTGCAGGGCCGCGCCGGTGCGCTCGACCTGGGCCACGCCCGCCTCGACGCGGACGTTCGACTGGCCGATCAGCGTCTTGATCTGCTTGGCCGAGTCCGCCGAGCGCTGGGCCAGGGCCCGCACTTCCTGAGCCACGACCGCGAAGCCGCGACCGGCTTCACCGGCGCGCGCGGCCTCGACGCCGGCATTGAGGGCCAGGAGGTTGGTCTGGAAGGCGATCTCGTCGATCAACCCGACGATGTCGCCGATCTGGCGCGAGGAGGCGTCGATGTCGCCCATGGTGCGGGCGGACTCGCTGACCAACGCCCCGCCCTCGTCGGCCTCGGTGCGGGCCGAAGCGACCAGGCGGCGGGTCTCGTCGGCGCCGCCGGCGACTTCCCCCATCGCACTGGTGACGCCGTTCAGCGAGCCCGCGGCGCGTTCCAGGCCCTGGGCCTGGCGTTCGGTGCGGCGGGCCAGTTCGGTGGAAGACTGGGAGAGGGTGTCGCTGGCCGCGCCGATCGCGTCGGCGGCCTCGGCGATCTCGCCGATCGCCAGGTCCAGGCTCTCGACGGCGCGGTTGAAATCGGCGCGCAGCGGCTCGTAGACCGGCGCGAAGGGGCCGGCGATGCGCCGCGAGAGATCGCCCTGGGCCACCGCGGCCAGGGCCTCGCCCACCTGGCGGACCACGGCGGTCTGCTCGTCGATCGACATCGTCAGGGCGGCGGCGCGGTCACGGTCGGCGTCGGCGGCGGCGCGCAGGGCTTCCTGCTGGTCGCGCAGGGCCTGGGCTCGCTCCAGTTCGGCGCGCAGGGTCTCCAGCGAGCGGGCGATCGAGCCGATCTCGTCGGCGCGGGCGAGTTCGGCCACCGGTTGGTCGAAACGGTTCTCGGCCAGGGCCCAGACGGTGTCGCGCAAGGTCAGCAGCGGCTTGGCGATCAGTTCGCGCGAGGCCAGGGCCAGCACGCCCAGGGCGGCCAGCAGCAGGACGAGGCCGCCGATGGCCAGGCCCAGGGCCAGCTGGCGGGCGGGGGCCAGAAGGGCCTCCTCGGTGACGTCGACCACCACGGCCCAGGTCGCGCCCGAGGCCAGCCGCACCGGGGCGACCAGGCGCTCGGCGCGCTTGTCGCCGATCTTGACGCCCTCGATCACGGTGGAGTCGCCGCCGGCCAGCACGGCCTTGATCGTGTCCAGGCCCGGGTCGGCATAGGGCTTCATGCGCAGGGCGGCGTCGGGGTGCGAGACCCACACGCCCTTGGGCGAGACCAGCATGGCGCGGCCGCCGTCGAAGGGCTTCAGCGCGGTCAGGCGGCCCGCGATATCGTCCAGCGCCAGGTCGGCGCCCATGACGCCCACCGTCTTGCCGTTCGCGATCACCGGATAGGTGATCGAGGTCATCAGCACGTACTTGGTCTGGCCGCCGTCGGTGATGTTGTCGCGATAGGGCTCCAGGATCGCGGGCTTGCCGCTGTCCCAGCTGGTCTTGAAGAAGTCCTGGTTGAACTCGTCGTCCTCGCCCTGCTCGGCGGTCATCGTGTCGCCATTGCGGACCCAATAGCCGATGAAGCGGCCCTGCGGCGTCGAGCCCAGGTCGGCGCGGCCGGCGAAGGCGGCGTCGTCGCCCAGCACGCCGGGCGCGAACATCAGCCAGCCGCCCAGCATGGTCTTGGACGCGTTCGAGATCGGCTTCAGCTGGGCCATGTACTGGGCGCGGTCGCGCTGGCCAGCCTCGTACGAGGCGGCGAACAGACCGGCCGAAGCGCGGACCACCGCGTCGGCGTCGTCGAGGTCGTTCTTGATCTCCTGGCCGGTCTGAGCGGTCACCGTGGCGGCGTAGCGCTCGGCCAGCCCCCGCATGGCCTTGCCGCTTTGCCAGGTGATCAGCAGGGACCCGGCGATCAGCAGCGCGCCAAGCGCGGCCCCGCCCGCCGTCATCAGCTTTCCAGCCAACGACAGCCTTTTGAACGCTCCGGTCATCGAAGTCCCCCGACTCTACTAAGTCGGGAACTCAACGCTGGAAACCTTGCCGAACGCTGAACACATGACCATCGTTCATGCGACATGTTATCCATATTGAGGAGCGGGCGTTCGATGATCGTCGTTCATCACCTGAACAACTCGCGCAGCCAGCGGGTGCTGTGGCTGCTGGAAGAGCTGGGCCTGCCGTACGAGATCAAGCGCTACGAGCGCGACGCCCAGACCATGCTGGCGCCGCCCGAGCTGAAGGCCATCCATCCCCTGGGCAAGTCGCCGGTCATCACCGACGGCGACAAGGTCATCGCCGAGACCGGGGCGATCGTCGAGTACATCCTGGAGACCTACGGCCAGGGCCGGCTGATCCCGGCCCCCGGCACGCCCGAACGCCTGCGCCATACCTACTGGCTGCACTATGCCGAGGGCTCGGCCATGACGCCGCTTCTCCTGAAGCTGGTCTTCACGTCCCTGCCGAACCGCGCGCCGGGGCTGATGAAGGGCTTCGTCCGGACCATCTCGGGCCGCGCCGAGCAGGGCTTCGTCGATCCGCAGATCAAGGCCCATGTCGACTACTGGGAGGCCGAGCTGGCCAAGTCCGAATGGTTCGCCGGCAATGAGCTGACCGGGGCCGACATCATGATGAGCTTCCCGCTGGAAGCCGGCGCGGCGCGCGGCGGGGCGGCGTCGCGACCGCACGTGAAGGCCTTCCTGGACAAGATCCACGCCCGCCCCGCCTACCAGCGCGCCCTCGAGCGCGGCGGGCCCTACGCCTACGCCTAGTGTGACAAAGCATTGCTGGGCCTCGAGACCGGCGTCGCCTGCGGAATGTGCTTAACCTTTCTGCCCAAGAACCCCGGGCATGGAAAAGACGCTGACGGCATGCGCGCTCGGGGCCCTGGCGGCCGGGCTGGTCGGAATCTCGAACGCGGAGGCCGCGCCGGACGCCGAGGCCCCCAGCCTGCTGGACGCCATCGCGGCCGGCGCGCCGATCCTGGAGGTCCGCTCGCGCTACGAGCACTGGGATCAGACCAAGACCGCGACCCTCACCGAGAATGGCCAGGCCCTGAGCGTGCGGGCGCGCTTCGGCTGGGAGACCGCCCGCTACAAGAACGTCAAGGCGCTGGTCGATTTCGACCACGTCCGCTGGCTGGGCCCGCGGCGCTTCGCGATCACCAACAACGGCGGCCCGCCGCTGAACGGCGCCGACAAGGCCCGCTATCCGGTCATCAACGACCCGGAAGTCACCGAGCTGAACCGCCTGCAACTGAGCTGGACGCCGAACAAGACCGAGCAGGTCACCGTGGGCCGCCAGCGCATCCAGCTGGATGACCAGCGCTTCGTCGGCGCCGCGCCCTGGCGGATGGACGAGCAGACCTTCGACGCCGTGCGCGCCGACATCGCCCGAGGCCGTTTCAAGGCCACCTACGCCTATGTGACCAAGGTCAACCGCACCCTGGGCGAGATCGCCGACTGGGACAGCGACAGCCACTTCCTGAACGCCGGCTGGACCGTCTCGGACGCCCTGCGCGTGCAGGGCTTCGTCTACGCCTTCGACTTCGAGCAGGCCCCGGCCAGCAGCATGATCTCAAAGGGCGCGCGGGTCTCGGGCAAGGGCAAGCTGGGCCCATACGCCCTGGCCTACAGCGCCGTCTTCGCCCGCCAGAACGACTGGCGCGGCCGCACGGCCCCGTTCGAGCTGGACTATGTCGGCGCCGATGTCGCGGCCACGCGGGGGATCTGGACCCTGCGCCTGGGCTACGACGCCCTGGAGGGCAACGGCGCGCGCGGCTTCGGCTCGGCGATCGGGGCGGCCCACGGGGTCAACGGCTGGGCCGACGCCTGGTCCAGCGCCGGCGGCATCAAGAACTTCGCCGACGGCCTGCAGGACGCCAACGTCACCGTGACGGTGAAACCCAAGGGCGGCTGGCTGCCGGCCAAGAGCGAGCTGATGGCCCGCTATCACGACTTCGACGACGATCGGACCAACGCCGACCTGGGCCGCGAGTGGAACCTCAGCTGGATCGCGCCGGTGACCCCGAAGCTGACCTTCCAGTGGAAGTACGCCGACTTCGACCGCGTGAAGTCCGTGCCCAAGGGCGCCCTGGCCCCGCCCGCCTCGCGGACCAAGTGGTGGCTGATCCTGGACTACAAGCTGTAGGGTCGAGGGACGCCTGCTGACAGCTTCGGGCGATCAGGCGTGTGAAACCGTCGCCGATCTCGACTAACGTCGAGGAAACCCCAGGGAGACACGCCCATGAAGATCGTCACCAGCCTCTCGTTCAAGGGCGAATGCCGCCAGGCCTTCGAGTTCTATGCGCAGGTCCTGGGTGGCAAGGTCACCGCCGCCTTCCCGTTCGGCGAGGGCCCGCCCGGCGGTCCGCCGATGGATCCTCAGTACAAGGACTGGCTGATGCACGCCTGGCTGGACGTCGGCGACCAGTCGATCATGGGCGCGGACATGCCGCCCGAATTCGCCCCCAACATCGACAAGCCCAAGAACGGCTTCGACGTCACCTACCACACCGATGACCCCGCCGAGGCCAGGCGTGTGTTCGACGCCCTGTCCGAAGGCGGCAAGGTCGGCATGCCCTTCGCCGAGACCTTCTGGTCGCCGGGCTATGGCAGCTTCACCGACAAGTTCGGCATCCCGTGGATGATCAATACGACGCCGAAGCAGGGCTAGGCCGGAAGGCGTTGCCCCCGTGTGAGCGGTCTGGTAGCTCAACCTTAGGGGTGAATTATCATGCTGCTTACGCGTTCGGTTGTTCTGGTGGCCGCCATGCTGGCCTTGTCCGCTTGCGCCGGTGGGGGCGGCGGCGGCGGCGGTGGCGGTGGTCCGACCACGCCGGTCACGCCTTCGACGCCGCCCAAGGCGCCGACGCCGCCGACGACGCCCTACGCCTCGAACTGCGCGACCACGCCCGGCGCCCTGACCTGCTCGGGCGGCAGCCTGGGCACGGGGGAGTTCACCATCCAGCAGATGCAGACCGACCAGGGCGGCCTGCCGTTCGACTATGTCGTCCTGGACAACCGCAAGACGCCGGCGACCAACGATGATCTCTACGTCTTCGCCAATGTCAGCGGCGCGGGGGCGATCTACCGCTACTATGATACGCCGACCGTGAAGACGGACGGGCTGGGCCGTATCCGGACCGGCGCGAACTATGGCCGCGACGGCGTCACCGGCGCGCACCTGCCGGGCGACGGCACCACCCTGACCCTCTACGACATCTCCAACGTGCTGCAAGGCGGCCTGGACTATGTCCAGCTGGGCAGCCTGTCGTCGGCCGGATCCACGAAGGCGCCGACCTATTTCGCCATGGGCTCGGGCTTTTCGCGCCCGATCCTGCCCACGACCGGCACGGCCAAGTTCGACGGCGGCGCGCGCGGCTCGTACACGACCAGCGCCGGCGCGGTCTATTCGACGCTCAGCGACCTGACCCTGACCGCCGACTTCGCCAAGGCCTCGGTCAGCGGCGCGGCCTCGAACTTCTATGTCGTCGATTCCGCCGGCGCGGCGGCTTTCGCGCCCAAGGACCTGAACTTCACCTTCACCGGCGCCATCGAGAACAACGCAGTCTACGGTCCGCGCTTCGACGGAACGGCCACGGGGACCAACGCGACGGGAACGGTCAGCGGCGCCTTCTATGGCGAGCGTAACGGCGCCCCGGCCGAGGTGGGCATGAACTACAAGCTGACCGACACCGCCGGCGGCGCGCTGGTGGGCGTGGGCGGGCTCAAGCGCAACCCGTGACACCCCTTCTCCGGCGGGCGGTCCCAGCGCTGGTCGCGGGCCTGCTCGTCGCGTCCGCCGCCCAGGCCCGCCAGGACCTGCCGCTGGCGTCGGGCGAGACCAACCGCGCCTTCGCCGAGGCCCTGGTGCGCGACCTGCGCGACCAGGATCACGCCGCCGCCCTGGCCCTGCTTGAGGCTCGCCCCGACATCGCCGCCACCCCGGCCGGCGTGCGGCTGCGCGCCGAACTGCTGGCCAGGCTGGGGCGGACCGCCCAGGCGATCACGCTGCTGGAGACCCACCTGACCCAGGACGACCAGGACGCCCTGGCGCGCTACCAGCTGGGCGAGATCCATTTCGCCGCCCGACGCGACCGCGCCGCCACCCTGGCCTATCGCCTGGCGCTGTCGGGCCGCCTGGACCCGGCCCGCCGCTCGATCGCCCTGGCGCGCCTGTCGGAGATCGAGGCGCGCCGCGACCTGCGCCTGTCGTTCTCGGCCTCGCTGGCGCCCGACAGCAACATCAACGGCGCGACCAACGCGACCTCGGTCGAGCTGTTCGGCCTGCCGTTCACCCTGTCCGACGACGCTCGCCGCCAGGGCGGCGTCTCGGCCAGCCTCGGCGCGTCGGCGCAGCGGCGCTGGCGCCTGTCCGACCGCCTGGCGCTGGAAGCCGGCGGCTCGGCCTTCGTGATGGACGCGCCGGGCCGAGCCTTCGACCAGACGCAATGGACGGTGGACGCCGGTCCGGAGCTGCGGGTGAACGACCGGCTGCGGCTGGATCTGGCTGCGGCCTATCGCGACATCCGCTTCGGCGGCCGGCCGCTGGAGACCTGGACGGGCTTGCGAAGCACGGCGGAGGCCTATGCCCGCCAGGACCTGCGGTGGGACGCGACCGCGCACCTGGATCGCATCGCCAGCCGCCGCGGGCCGGCCTTCGACGGCTGGACCTACGGCGCGCAAGTCGGCCGGACCCGCTTCCTGGGGCCAAGCGCCCTGTGGCGCGCCAGCCTGGCCGTCGACGCCCACGACCTGCGCGCTGCCGAGCTGGGCTATGCCGAGGCCCGCCTGGCGGCGGGTCGATTGTTGCCGCTGCCGTTCTCGGCCCTGGCCTATGTCGAGCCCTATGCCCAGACCCGGCGCTTCGCCGCGCGCTCGACGCTGTTCGGGGTCCACCGCCAGGATCGGGAGTATGGCGTCTCGGCCCGCATCTCGCGGCGCGACTGGCTGGTGCTGGGCGCCTTTCCGTTCGTCCAGGTCAGCGCGTCGCGCGCCACCTCGAACGTCGCCCTGGGCCGCTATGCCCGCCAGCGCGTCGAGTTCGGCTTCACCCGCGACTTCTAGATCGGCGGGCGCAAAGGCCTAAGGGCGATCCCCTAAGGTCAAGCTCGCCCCCTTGCGCATCTGAAACGGGGCGCCTATCCTCCCAGCCCCCGGTTGTGAGCGCCCGCACCGGAAGTCTTTCCTCCCAAGGCGTCCGAGCTAAAATCCGCAATGGAAAAAGTGCCGATGACCGTCGTGGGGTATCAGACCCTCGACGAAGAACTGAAGCGTTTGAAGACCGTCGAACGTCCGGCCGTGATCGCCGCGATCGCCGAGGCGCGCTCGCACGGCGACCTGTCGGAAAACGCCGAGTACCATGCCGCCAAGGAGCGTCAGGGCTGGATCGAGGGCCAGATCGCCGAGATCGAGGACAAGATCGCGCGCGCCCAGGTCATCGACGTGTCGAAACTGTCGGGCAAGCAGATCAAGTTCGGGGCGACCGTGTCGGTGATCGACGAGGACACCGAGGACGAGGCGCGCTACCAGATCGTGGGCGAGCATGAGGCCGACGTGAAGTCGGGCCGCATCTCGGTCTCCTCGCCGCTGTCGCGCGCGATGATCGGCAAGGAAGTCGGCGAGGTGGTCGAGGTCAACACGCCCGGCGGCGTCAAGGCCTACGAGATCACCAAGGTGGAGTGGCTGTAGGCGGCTCGACCGCCCCAGCTGCGCCATAAAGTAGAGTTCAATGGAGCAAGGCCGCTGCACGGGCCTGCCGTAGGGCAGGCCCGAGTGCTATAGGCGAGAGCGCGATGGCCGCCGAAACCGGCCTCCGCTTTCGGCTATCGCGCTGGGGCGGCCTTGTTTCGTTTGGCTGGATCGGGATCCACGCGTTGACCGAAGCTCCCAAGCCGCCTTTGAAAGTCTGGGCCGTGTCCGACGGCCGCGCCGGCATCGAAGCCCAGGTCGTGGGCCTGTCGGAGGCCCTGTCGCGCCTGGTCCCCTGCGAGGTCACGATCAAGCGCGTGGCCTGGAAGGGTCGCACCGGCCGCCTGCCGTGGTGGCTGAACCTGCTGCCCAAGCGCTGGTTGACGCCCGAGAGCGGGATCCCCACCGGCAAGCCCCCCCGGGAGGGCAAGGGCGAAGAGTGGCCCGACCTGTGGATCGCCGCCGGCCGCGCCACCCTGCCCCTGTCGATCCGCGCCAGGCGCTGGTCGGGCGGCAAGACCTGCGTGGTCCAGATCCAGGATCCGCGCGTGCCGGCCCACATGTTCGACCTGGTGATCCCGCCCAAGCACGACCGCATGGCCGGCGACAACATCGTGGCCATCACCGGCTCGCCGCACCGGGTCACGCCCCAGCGCCTGGAGGCCGAGTACGACGCGTTCAAGGCCGTCATCGATCCCCTGCCCCGCCCGCGCGTGGCGGTGCTGGTCGGCGGCAAGTCCAAGGCCTTCGACCTCTCCAGCGAGCGCGCGGCGCAGATCGCCCACTCGATCCAGATCCCGCTGGAGCAGGACGGCGGCAGCCTGCTGATGACCTTCTCGCGGCGCACGCCCGATCCCGCCCGCGCCCTGATGGCCGCCCGCCTGCGCCACCTGCCGGGCATGGTGTGGAATGGTGAGGGCCCGAACCCGTACTTCGCCTTCCTGGCGGCCGCCGACTACATCCTGGTCACCGAGGACTCGACCAACATGGCCACCGAGGCGGCCTCGACGGGCAAGCCGGTGTTCGTGCTGAAGCTGGACGGCTCCAGCCTGAAGTTCCGCCTGTTCCACGAGGAGCTGGAGAGCCTGGGCGCAGCCCGCCCCTATGGCGGCGCCTTCCACGGCTGGACGTACAAGCCGGTCAACGAGACCGACCGCGCCGCCCGGGCCGTGCTGGAGAAGATCGGGGTCGAGATCCCCGCGCCGGTCGCCGAGATCCCGGCGGTCGAGGCGGCTCCCAAGCCGAAGCGCAAGCCTCGGGCGAAGACAGCCGAGGCCGTCGCCGAAACGCCGGTGGAGACGCCCGCGCCGAAGCCCAGAAAGCCCCGCGCGACCAAGCCGAAAGCCTGATTTTTCCGTTTGCCGCCGCGCGAATGTTCGCGTTACGTTCGCGCCATGATTGAGCTGCCGATTATCCCGCCACCCGGCAAGGCGGCGCGCAACGAACAACGCAAAGCGATCGCGGCTGCCTGCAATGCCCTGTCGGTGGCGTTCTTCGTGTCGGCGTTCCTTCAGCCGCTCATATCGGGCCAGTCCAGACTGGCCTTCGTGAGTGGCGCTCTGATGGCTTTCGTTGCCTTCCAAGGCGCACTTCATTACGTTTTGGCCCGAGTGGAGGACTGAATGGACCCGTTTTTCCAATCCATCCTCATTGGCCTGGTCTTCGGTGCCGCCGCCCTGGGCGTGCACTGGGTCTTCATGAGCGACTATCGTCGCTGGAAGCGGCACAACAAGGTCGCCCCGCCGCGCTCCGACCTGCCGAACTGAGCCTGGCGGCCCTTCGCGACAGCTCCCAACCGAGATGACCCGCATCCTCTTCATCTGCGCCGCCGGGCCCAGCGTGGGCGGTGGGCATGTCATGCGGTCGCTGACCCTGGCGCGGGCGCTGGAGGCGCGTGGGGCGGTCTGTGCGTTCCAGGCGACGCTGGACGTCGCCAAGGTGCTGGACGCCTTCGCTCCCGACATGGCGCGGGCCAAGGTCGCCGACGGCTTCGACGCCGTGGTGTTCGACAGCTACGCCCTCACCGCCGACGACCACCGCGCCCTGGCCAAGGGGCGCCCCAGCCTGGTGATCGACGACCTGGCCGACCGGCCGCTGGCGGCGGACCTCGTGCTGGACTCCGGGCCGGCGCGGCGGGCGCAGGACTATGCGGGCCTGATCCCGCCCGAGACCCGGCTGCTGCTCGGCCCCGCCTTCGCCCCCGTGCGCCCGGCCTTCGCGGCGCTGCGGGACGAGGCCCTGGCGCGAAGGGCGGAAAGGGGTCCGGTGCGACGCATCCTGGTGTCGCTGGGCCTGACCGACGTGGGCGGGATCACCGGCAAGGTCGCGGCTCTGCTGGCCCCGATCGCCGGCGACGCCAGGCTGGACCTGGTCCTCGGCGGCGGCGCGCCCAGCCTGCCGGCGCTGTGGGATCTGGCGGCCCGGGATCCGCGCGTCGAGCTGCACATCGACACCCAGCACATGCCGCAGCTGATCCTCGAGGCCGACCTGGCCATCGGGGCCGGCGGCTCCACCACCTGGGAGCGCTGCGTCCTGGCCCTGCCGACCCTGACCCTGGTGCTGGCCGACAACCAGGTCGCCGCAGCCCAGGCGCTGCAGGCGGCCGGCGTCACCCCCTGTCTGGACGTCCACGCGCCGGACTTCGAGACCGCCCTGGTCCGCGAGACGCAAGGCCTGCTGGCCGATCCCGCCCGCCGCGCCGCCCTGTCGACCGCCAGCGCCGTCGTCTGCGATGGCCTGGGCGCGGACCGCGTTGCGGAGGCGGTCCTGGAAACTGTCGGTTTGGCGGGCCGGTGAAGCTCCAGCGGAGCGAACGATCCAGATCGGTCCGAAGTCTCAGCGGCTGGACAGGAAGAACGTATTGCCGTCCGGATCCTGAAAATAGACGTGGGGAAACGGTTTCAGCTGCGGCGGCCCGAGGAAGGTGACGCCCTTGGCCGACAAGCGCTCGTATTCGTACTGAACGTTTTCGCAGCCGAAGGAGCCGTTGAAGAAGCTGCCGATCCGGTCCTCATGGCCCTCCGGCGTGAACAGCAGCAGCCCTGTCTGGGCGCCAGGGATCGTAAGCTCGATCCAGCGCCTGTCTCCGACAGGCCGGTCCGTGGCGATCGCAAATCCCATGATGCTGGTCCAGAACGTCAGGGCTCGCTCCTGATCGCGCGTTGGAATTCCAACATAGTTGAGCTTCCTGATCACCACGGATCCCGGTTCGACCGGCCGCCAGCACGCGGTCCACGAGCAGGATGCAGGCGCGGCTGACGGCGGGCAAGGCGCGCTGCCTGGCGCCGCCGAAGGCTCATTTCGGTTGCCACAACTCGATCTTCGTTCCGTCGGGATCCTGCACCCAGGCGAACCGGCCAAACGCGTTGGCGTCGTCGCGCGCCAGGATCGGAACGCCTTTCGCGCCCAGTCGCGCGACCATCGCGTCCATGTCGTCGACGGCGAAATTGATCATGAACTCGCGCGGCGACGGCGCCATGTGATCACTAGTCTGCGGGAACGCCATCCAGGAGATCTTGGGCGGATGGCCCGGGGCGTCGAAAGGCAGCGCAGCCCCGCCCCAGGCGGCCACGTCCAGCCCCAGCACGTCGCGATACCACTGCGCCAGCGCCTTGGGATTCTTGCTTTTGACGAAGACACCGCCAATGCCGGTGACCCGGCCGACCTGATCAGCCATGGCGGCTTCCCCGCAGCCGAGCATGATCGCCAGAAACCCTGGCTTCCAGATACCTGCCATCCAGCATCCCATCCACCTTTCATCGCAGGACGATACCTACATCCGGAGGTATAGCGGCAGACAGCAAGCGCCGCCCATTACGGCAAGCAATGCTATAGCATCAGATGCCGCAGGCCCGATCGACACGCCGCTCCTCTAGCGAACGGCGTTCACCTGAACCATCTTGGCCATAGCCCAGGGAGGGGCGACAGATGGCGCAGAAGAAATCCGTGGTGGTCACCGGCGTCTCCACCGGCATCGGCTGGGGCACGGTCAAGGTGCTGACGGGCAAGGGCTTTCACGTCTTCGGCAGCGTGCGCAAACAGGCCGACGCCGAGCGCCTGAAGGCCGAGTTCGGCGAGGCCTTCACGCCCCTGCTGTTCGACGTCACCGACGAAGCCGCCGTTCGCGAGGGCGCTCGGCAGGTCGAGACGGCGCTAAACAACACAATGGGGGCCGGCGCGACCCTGGCGGGCCTGGTTAACAACGCCGGCGTCGCCGTGGCCGGCCCGCTGCTGTACCTGCCCCTCGACGAGTGGCGCCAGCAGCTGGAGGTCAATCTGACCGGCGTGGTCATCGCCACCCAGGCCTTCGCGCCGCTCCTGGGCGCGGGCGGCGCGCGGACCCGGGACCCTGGCCGCATCGTCAACATCTCCTCGGTCGGCGGCCGCAACGCCAACCCGTTCATGGCCCCCTACTGCACCACCAAGTTCGGGCTGGAGGGGCTGTCGGAAGCCCTGCGCCGCGAGATGCTGCCGTTCGGCGTCGACGTGGTGGTGGTCGCCCCGGGCGCGGTGGCCACGCCCATCTGGGACAAGGCCGACCAGATCGACACCAGCCGCTACGCCAACACCGTCTATGGCCCGGCCCTGGACCGGCTGCGCGCCTACATGCTGCAGATCGGCAAGGCCGGCCTGCCGCCCGAGGCGATCGGCGAGGCCATCGCCACCGCCCTGACCGCGTCCCGGCCCAAGGTCCGCTACGTCGTCTCGCCCTCGCCGTTCCAGGTGCTGATGACCGAGATCCTGCCCAAGCGCACCCTGGACCGCATTACCGGCCAGCGGCTGGGCCTGCTGCCGGAGGCCTAGATTTAGCCTTGTAGTTCAACCCTGACGCGCTCAGCATCATCGTCCTGGCGCGGAGGGGAATCATGGCCAAGGATCAGACGGACGGCCATGCCCCCGAGACGTCGAAAGACCGGTCGAAGGACCGGATCGCCCTGCTGGACGCGCTGCGCGGTCTGGCGATCCTGGGCATCCTGATCTGCAACATCCCCGCGGCCTTCGAGCCCGAGGCCGTGGCCGAGAGCGTGCCGTTCTGGCCGCACGGCCAGGCGCCGGCCAGCCTGGCGGTCTGGTGGGTCACCCAGGCCTTCTTCCAGCAGAAGTTCTACACCCTGTTCGGCATGCTGTTCGGCGCCTCGGTGCTGCTGGTCGGCGGCGAAGGGGACGATCGCGGCCGCACCGTGATGATCGTCAAGCGCCTGCTGGCGTTGCTGGTCATCGGCCTGTTCCACGGCTTCGTGCTCTGGCAGGGCGACGTGCTGTCGTTCTACGCCCTGGTCGGGCTGGTCGTGCTGCTGGTCCGGGGCTGGGGCGCGCGGCGGCTGCTGACCACGGGCGTCGTCCTGCACCTGGCGATCCAGGCCTGGGAGCTGTGGCGCATGCTCAGCCGCGCCGCGCGCTTCGATCAGCCGATCCCGCCGGACGTGGCCGCGCGGATCTCCCGGAAGGCCAGCGCCGAAACCGCCCGGTTCAGCGGCGACTTCATGAGCTCCCTGACCCAGAACGCCCAGGGCTATGGGGACTTCGTCACCGGCTCCTGGCAATGGCCGCCGATCTGGCCGCTGACGGTCCTGGCCCTGATGCTGATGGGCATGGGCCTGTTCAAGACCGGCGTGCTGAAGGGCCAGCTGCCGGCGGCCGCGCACAAGGCCCTGGCGGCCGTGGGCCTCTCGGCTCTGGTCCTGGTCGCCGCCGTCCTGGCGCTATACCTGACCGTCCCGTCGCATCCCCCGGCGCTGGGCCGGCTGGCCCGTTGGATGCAGGCGCTCACCGCCCCGGCCGTCAGCCTGGGCTATCTGGCCCTGCTGGCCCTGGCGCTGGACAGCCGGGTCTGGCGCGCGGTCCCCGCCGTGCTGGCCCCGGTCGGGCAGATGGCCTTCACCAACTATCTGATGCAGTCGGTGATCATGACCGTGCTGGCCTATGGCGGCCGAGGTCCGGGGCTGTTCGACACGCTGGACCGCCCCGCTCTGGCCGGCGTCGTCGTGGCGATGTGGACAGCCCAGATCCTGTGGTCTCACTGGTGGCTCAAACGCTTCACCATGGGACCGCTGGAGTGGGTCTGGCGTCTGGCCTATCGCGGCCCCGCCCCGCTGCGCCACGTCGGCTAGGGGGACGCGGAATGCACACCAAACTCCATAAAGCCGACCGCATCGTGCTGCTGGACGCCCTGCGCGGCCTGGCGGTGCTGGGCATCTTCCTGTGCAACATCCCGCTGGCCGCCGAGCCGCACGCCGTCGCCACCAGCCTGGTCGACTGGCCGCACGGCATGGCCCCGGCCTCGGTGGCGGTCTGGTGGGTCACCCAGGTGTTCTTCCAGCAGAAGTTCTACACCCTGTTCTCGATGCTGTTCGGCGTCTCGATCCTGCTGGTCGGGGGCGAGGGCGGCGAAGGATCGCGCGGCGACGGGCGGACCGCGACCCTGGTCAAGCGGCTGCTCAGCCTGCTGGCGCTGGGGGTGATCCATGGGGCGCTGCTGTGGAACGGCGACGTCCTGACCTACTACGCCCTGCTGGGCCTGGTCGTGGCCCTGGCCCGGTCGTGGCCGCCCTGGCGGCTGCTGGCCATCGGCGTCGCGCTGGACCTGACCCTGTCGCTGGCCACGGGGATCAGGCTGCTGGCCGACACCGCCCACCCGCCAACGCCGTCCGGCGCCGATCTGGCCGCGGATCAAGCCATTCGGGCCATCGCCAGCGCCCGCTACGCCGGGACCTTTGTCCAGTCGCTGGCCCAGAACTTCGCCGACTACAAGACGGTGATGAGCCATGTCTGGCTGCAGCTGCCGTCGAACTGGCCGCTGACCGTGGCGGCGCTGATGCTGATGGGCATGGGCCTGTTCAAGCTGGGCGTGCTCAGCGGCCGGTCCGGCGTCGCGACCTATCGCGCCTTGGCCGCCGCCGGCCTGTTCGCCCTGCTGATTGGCGCCCTGCCCTGGGCCCTGTACGTCGCCGCCCCCGACCATCCGCCGGTGCTGCGCGAGATCGCCCGCTGGACCCAGCGCGCCACCGCCCCGATCGTCGGTCTGGGCTATGCCGGCCTGCTGGTCCTGGCGGCGGGCTCGAAGACCTGGAAGGCGGTCCCGGCCCTGCTGGCCCCGGTCGGCCAGATGGCCTTCAGCAACTACATCGCCCAGTCGGTGGTGATGACCGTGATCTTCTACGGCGGCCGAGGCCCCGCCCTCTACGACCAGCTGGACCGCCCCGCCCTGGCCGGCATTGTCGCCGCCACCTGGATCGCCCAGATCCTGTGGTCCCGCTGGTGGATGACCCGCTTCGCCATCGGCCCGCTGGAGTGGGTCTGGCGGCTGGCCTATCGCGGCCGGACGGTGCTCAAGCGGGCCTAGAAGATGCTCTAGCCCACCATCGACCAGTCCAGCGGCTCGCCCCGGGCGATGTCGCGGGTGGCGGTCTTGCCCAGGACGTTGTCCAGCTCGCCGGGCGGCAGGCCGTTGCCGGGGCGGACCGAGCGGATGTTGCCGCGAGACAGCGTCTCGCCAGCCTTAATGTCCGAAGTGACGTACAGCGAGCGGCGGAACTGGAGGTTGGCGCGCTCGGCGCCCAGGACGTCGTAGTGGGCCGCGCCCAGGGCCGCCCAGGCGTTCTTGGTGTCGTTGACCAGGGCCTTGAACTCGGCCGGCTCCAGGCTGAACGCCGCGTCGGGGCCGCCATCCGAGCGGGCCAGGGTGAAGTGCTTCTCGATGCAGCTGGCGCCGACTGACACCGCCGCCACCGAGGCCGCCGTGCCCGGCGTGTGGTCCGACAGGCCGACCGGGCAGCCGAAGCGGGCGGCCATGTCCGGCACGGTCCGGACGTTGGCGTCGGCGAAGGTCGAGGGATAGCTGGACACGCAGTGCAGCAGCATCACCCCCGCCGCGCCGGCGGTCAGGGCGGTGTCCAGCGCCGTCTGCATCTCCTGCAGGTTGGCCATGCCGGTCGAGATGATCAGCGGCTTGCCCTTGGCCGCCGCGTACTTGATCAGCGGCAGGTCGACGGCCTCGAACGAGGCGATCTTGAAGGCCGGAGCGCCCAGGCTGTCCAGCAGGTCCACGGCGGTTTCGTCGAACGGGCTGGAGAAGATCGTCACGCCGCGTTGGCGGGCGCGCTCGAAGATGGCCGCGTGCCATTCGAACGGCGTCTGGGCCTCCTGATAAAGCTCATACAGCGAGCGGCCGTCCCACAGGCCGCCGTGGATGCGGAACTCGGGCCGGTCGACGTTCAGGGTGATGGTGTCGGCGGTGTAGGTCTGGATCTTGATCGCGTCGCAGCCGGTGTCGGCGGCGGCGTCGACCATCTCAAGGCAGCGCTCGAGGCTGCCGTTATGGTTGCCCGACAGCTCGCAGATCACATACGGCGAATGGTCTGAGCCGATCTTGCGGCCGGCAATCTCGATAGAGGGGGCGGACATGACGGATCACCCGGAAACGTGGTTGCCGACAGTTTAACCCCTGAAAGGTGGACGAGCCGTCAATCGCCCCGTTCAGGCCTCGACGACCGGATCCTCGACCGGCCGCGCGTCGTAGTCGCGCTTGCCGATCCAGGCCGAGACCCCGGCGATCGCGCCGAAGGCGGCGATCATCGCAAGGCCCAGCCTCAGGTCGCCGAACCAGAAATTGGCCAGGCCCGCGAACAGCACGACCAGGCCCACGCTCAATAGGATTCCCAGCTTCATCCGGTTTCCTCCGTGTGGCTTGTCTCGCCACTCAGGCGGAAATCCACACTAAAACTAAGGTTATGTCTACGGATCCCCGCGATGTGGATCCACCGAACGGCTGAAATCTGGCGTCGATGCGGAATCGCGCCTAGATATCCGCCATGTCCACGACCGCGCCTCGCCAAACCCGCTGCCTGATCATCGGATCGGGTCCCGCCGGCTATACCGCCGCCATCTATGCCGCCCGCGCGCTGCTGAAACCGGTGCTGATCGCCGGCATCCAGCCGGGCGGCCAGCTGACCATCACGACCGACGTCGAGAACTATCCGGGCTTCGCCGACGTGATCCAGGGTCCGTGGCTGATGGACCAGATGCGCGCCCAGGCCGAGCATGTCGGCACCGAGCTGGTCAACGACATCGTCCTGTCGGTCGACCTCTCCAAGCGCCCGTTCACGGTGAAGACCGACAGCGGCCAGGACTGGATCGCCGAGACCATCATCATCGCCACCGGCGCCCAGGCCAAGTGGCTGGGCCTGGAGAGCGAGAACCGCTTCCAGGGCTTCGGCGTCAGCGCCTGCGCCACCTGCGACGGCTTCTTCTATCGCAACAAGGACGTCATCGTGGTCGGCGGCGGCAACACCGCCGTGGAAGAGGCGCTGTTCCTGACCAGCTTCGCCAGCAAGGTGACCCTGGTCCACCGCAAGGACGAGCTGCGGGCCGAGAAGATCCTGCAGGAGCGCCTCCTGGCCCACCCGAAGATCGAGGTGGTCTGGGACAGCGTCATCGACGAGGTGCTGGGCCAGACAGATCCCATGGGTGTGACCGGCGCGCGCCTGAAGAACATCAAGACCGGCGAGACCCAGGAGATCGCCGCCGACGGCGTGTTCATCGCCATCGGCCACGCCCCGTCGTCGGAGCTGTTCAAGGGCCAGCTGGAAACGGGTCCGGGCGGCTATCTGAAGGTCAAGCCGGGCACGGCCTCGACCGCGATCGAGGGCGTCTACGCGGCCGGCGACGTCACCGACGACGTGTATCGCCAAGCGGTGACCGCGGCCGGCATGGGCTGCATGGCGGCGTTGGAGGCGGTGCGCTTCCTGGCCGAGGAAGACCACAAGGCGGCCCACCATCCGATCAGCCACGCGGAAGCGAACAAGATCGGCGTCTGGTAGGGGCGGCCTAGCGCCCCTCGAGCCCTCCGGGCCACCTCCCCCGTTTCACGAGGGAGGATAAACGTTCCCATCCTCCCCTGCGCCGCGGGGGAGGCATATCGCTGCGGATACGCAGCGAGATGGCGGGGGCGCTCCCCTCCTAGTGCAACGGATTCAGCAGGCTCGGCGGCCGGGGCTTCGGTTTCGGCGGCGGAGGCGGCGGGGACGGCGGCGCGGCGGGCGCCTCGACGGCCGGCGGCGCGGGCTCGGAGACGGCTTCCAGCGCCTTGTTGATCCGCGCGATCTCGTCCGCGGTCGGGATCCGGCGGCCGGCCACCGTGCCCTGCACCGTCACCCGCTCGCCGGTCGGCGAGTTGGCGTCGGGCACCGAGACCAGCTTGGCGTCGGGCAGGACGAGATTGGAGACCCCCAGCATCTGGGCCGCGGCGCCCACGGCCACCGATGGCGCGGTGGCGTTCTGGGCGGCCAGCACCTCGGGCGGGGCGGCTTCCAGGGTGCGCGGGTCGGCGGCCATCAGGATCTCGGCGCTGACCGTCTCATTGCCGGAATAGCGGCCGGTGAAGGCCCGCAGCATCCCGGACGGTCCGGTCCAGCGATAGAAGATGTGCTGGCCGAACTGGCGCAGCTTGACCAGGGTCGGGGCCCAGTACGGCGAGACATAGTCGGCGTGATAGTGGGTGGCCGTGCCCACCGGCTTGAACACGAAGCCGTTCAGGGCCCGTCGCGCCACGGCCTGGGCGTTGGCCCACAGGGCCGGCACGGGCGTGCGGGCCAGCGAGCCGTCGCAGGCGAAGCTGAACTGGCAGCCGGTGGTCCGCGCCGCGCCCTCGTAGATCACCCCGCAGATCGACTTCGGATAGCCGGGGTGGCGCATGCGGTTGATGACCGTCTGGGCCACGGCCATCTGGCCCTCGCCCGGCTCGAACCCGGCCTCGTAATAGACGGCCTGGGCCAGGCAGTTCAGCGCCTTGGCGCGGGCGTCGGCCGTGCCGGTCAGCACGAACGGCTTGGCCGCTTCCAGCTCATCGGGCGCCTGGGGACGCAAGGCGTTGATGATCCGCGCCTCGTCGAAGTCGGGGTCGCGATCGCCGATGCGCGGGATGTCCTTGAGATTGATGACCTCCCAGCCCTGGACGCGCCCCCAGTAGTCCTTGTGCGGACGCGGGTCGTGGCGCTTGGCCAGGGTCAGCATGGCTGGGTCGAAATCCGCCACGTAGTGGCGCAGCGCCCGCTCGCTGAAGCTGCGCGTCACGCGCATCAGCCCCGCCTCCCGCCCGGCTCCGGCCGGCACGTAGTAGGTGGTGGTCGAACATGCGGACAGACCGCCGACGACCAGGGCGGTCGCGGCGGCCTTCCAGCGCCAATCGATGATCTGGGTCCCCACCCCGCCCCCGTACGGCTACTTCAGGCCGAGCGTGGAGCGAAGCATCCAGGCATGCTTCTCGTGCGCCTGCAGACGTTGGGTCAGCAGATCCGCCGTCGCTTCGTCGCCGGCGTCCTCGGCGACCGGAAAAGCGTCGCGGGCGGTGCGGATGACCGTCTCGTTGTCGGCCAGCAGTTCCTTCAGCATCGCTTCCCACTCATTTTCGGGATTGCCGTCCTTGATGCTGGAGAGGTTGCCGAAGGCGGCGTAACCCTGCGGGGCGAACTCGCCCAGAGCGCGAATCCGCTCGGCGATATCGTCGAGCGCCGCCCACTCTTCCTGGTACTGGCCCTCCAGGAGAACGTGCAGCGACTGGAAGTTCGGCCCTCTGACGTTCCAGTGATAGCCATGCGTCTTGAGATAGAGCGCATAGCTGTCGGCCAACACCTTGTTCAGCGACGTGGCGATCTCGCCGCGCTGTTTGGCGGTCAGTCCGGTGTTGAGGGCGTCGGCCATCAATCATCTCCCGTGTTGCGTGCTCTAGGTAAGCGTGTCCATGCTCATGGCAAGACATCTTTGCGGGGAGCAGAGGTGGAGAACAAAGACGCCCCGAACTTGGCTTCCGACGAGCATGGCCGAATCTATGCCGTGATTAGCGCGTGGCTGATCCCTCCGGTTCCGCCATCGGCCTTGCGATGCGCGCTCGCGTCCCTGATCGGCGTGGCGAGCGCGGTGCTGATGCGCGTCGCCCTGCTGGGCCTGCACGGCGGCGTGGGCGCGACCCAGCCGTTCTTCCCGGCCATCATGCTGGTCACCCTCTATGCCGGCTGGCGCTGGGGCCTGATTCCGGTCGCGGCCGGGGCGGCTTTCGGCTGGTGGCTGTGGGGCGGGCGCGACCACGAGCCTCTGACCGAGGACGAGTTGGCCACCATGGTCATCTTCCTGCTGTGCGCGATCATGGTGGTCGCCGCGGCGGAAGGCTTGCGCGGCGCGATGCGCAGCCTGGCCCGGGCCCGCGAGGAGCGCGCCCAGGCCGAGGCCCGCCTGCGGGTGACCCAGACCGCCGCCGGCGTCGGCCCCTGGGACTTCGACATGATCACCCGCGACCTCTTCCTGTCGCCCGGCGCGCGGCGGAACATGGGCGTGCCCGAGGCCGCCCGGGTGCGACTGGAAGACCTGCCGACCTACGTCCATCCCGACGACCGCGACCGGGTCAACGAGCGACTGCGGCGGGCGATCAAGGGGCTGGAGGACTACGAGATCGAGTATCGCCTGGCCGACGCCAGCCAGGGCGAGCGCTGGGTCCACGGCCGCGGCGAGGTGATCCGCGACGAGGACGGCCGGGCCGTCCGCATGATCGGCCTGAACTTCGACGTCACCAACCGCCGCCGTTCCGAGGAGCAGGTGCGCGAGAGCGAGGCGCGCTTCCGGAACCTGGCCGACAGCGCCCCGGCCCTGATGTGGGTGTCGCGGCCCGGCGGCATCCGCGAGTTCGTCAACCGCGCCTATGTCGAGTTCGCCGGGCTGGACTATGACGGCGCCCTGACCATGGACTGGCGCACGCGGCTCTATCCCGACGACCTGCCGAACATCCTGAAGGCCCAGGTGGCCGGCGAGGCCTCGCGCGCGCCGTTCAGCCTGGAGGGCCGCTATCGCCGCGCCGACGGCGAGTGGCGCTGGCTGAAGTCGTTCTCGCAGCCGCGCTTCGGGCCGTCGGGCGAGTTCGTCGGCTTCATCGGCATCGCCTTCGACACCACCGAGGCCAAGCTGGCCGAGGCCAAGCTGACCGGCGTCAACGAGCAACTGTCCGACCGCGTCGAGGAGGCCGTGGCCGAGCGCGACGCGGCCCAGGCGGCCCTTCTCCAGTCGCAGAAGCTGGAGGCGATAGGCCAGCTGACCGGCGGGGTGGCCCACGACTTCAACAACCTGCTGACGGTGATCATCGGGGCGCTGGACGTGGTCGAACGCCACCCCGACGACGAACGCCGGCGCGAACGGATGGTCGGAGCGGCCCTGGCGGCGGCCAAGCGCGGCGAGAAGCTGACCCAGCATCTGCTGGCCTTCGCCCGCCGCCAGCCGCTGAAGCCCGAGGTCTGCCGCATCGACCGCCTGATCGCCGAGTGCGAGGGCCTGCTGCGCCGGGCCCTGGGCGACGCCTACACCTTCCACATGCGGCTGGGCGCGGGGGTGCGCTCGGCCCGCATCGACGCCGGCCAGTTCGAGGCCGCCCTGCTGAACCTGGTGGTCAACGCCCGCGACGCCACCCCGCCCGGCGGCGAGGTCACGGTCGAGAGCCGCCCGGTCGCCCTGACCCGCAAGCAGGGCGAACTGGAGCCCGGCAAGTACCTGCGCGTGACCGTACGCGACACCGGCGCCGGCATGGACGCGGCGACCATCGCCCGCGCCGTCGAACCGTTCTTCACCACCAAGGCCCCCGGCGAGGGCACGGGCCTGGGCCTGTCCCAGGTCTACGGCTTCGCCCGGCAGTCGGGCGGCGCGGTCGAGATCGAGAGCCAGCCCGGCCAGGGCGCGACCGTGTCCCTGATGCTGCCGGTCGACGAAGGCGACGCGGTCCTCGACACCACCCCGCGGGTCGACCACGTCCAGGCCCAGGTCCCTTCGCGGGTGCTGCTGGTCGAGGACGATCCCCAGGTGGCCGAGCTGGTCGACGCCATGCTGCACGACCTGGGACACAGCGTGGTGCGAGCCGGCGGGGTGGACGAGGCCCTGTCGCGGCTGGAGCAGGACCAGGGCATCCAGCTGGTGCTCAGCGACGTGATCATGCCCGGCGGCAAGAGCGGCGTCGACCTGGCCGAGCAGCTGGCCGCCACCCGCCCCGGCCTGCCGGTGGTGCTGTGCTCGGGCTACACCGGTGGCGACCAGGGCCGCGCTCGGGCCGGGGATTGGCCGTTCATCAGCAAACCCTTCTCGCTGGAGACCCTGGCCCAGGCGCTGGCGCAGGCCCGGCCGCACTAGGGGACGACTGGAGCCCGTCAGCAGTTCAAGGTTTCATAGAGATCGAGCCATTGCGGATTTTCGGTCTCGATCAGCTGAAGCTTCCAAGCGCGCCTCCAGCGCTTGATACGCTTCTCGTAGAGGATCGCCTGATCGATCTCGGCGAACTCCTGATACCAGACCAGTCTGGTGACATCGTATTGGGCGGTAAAGCCTTTCCGCGCGCCCTCGCGATGCTGCCAAACACGGCGAGAAAGATCCGCCGTGACGCCGGTATAGAGCGTCCCATTCCTCCCGCTGGCCAGAATGTAGACGAAGGATTGGTGCGGCATGCGAAATGTAACCATCGGTTGATTTTTTATTGCAACACAGCTCGTCATCCCGGCCGCAGCGTAGCGAAGAGCCGGGACCCAGGGGCGACCGCGATGCGCCGGCCCTGGGTCCCGGGTCGGCTTCGCCGCCCGGGATGACGAGAGGATTTTCAGCCTTGACCAACCCATAACCACAGAGTTATGAAACATTACATAACCCATTAGTTATATATCATCCCCATGCAAACCACCCCCGACACCCTCTTCCGCACCCTCGCCGACCCCACCCGCCGGGCCCTCTTCGAGCGCCTCTGCCGGGAGGGGGAGCAGACCGTCGGCGCGCTGACCGCCCAGGCCGGCGTCAGCCAGCCGGCGGTGTCCAAGCATCTGGCCGCTCTGAAGGCGGCCGGTCTGGTGAAGGATCGGCACGAGGGTCGCCAGACCCACTACAGCCCCCAGCCGGGCGCCCTGGCCCCGCTGAACGACTGGGCGCGGCAGATGACGGGCTTCTGGGAAGCCCGCTTCGACGCGCTCGAGAACCTCTTGAACAGGATGGACCAATGACCGTCGCAGCTAAGACCGAAACCAAGACCGTCGTCGTCGAACGCGACATCGCCCACGCGCCCGAGAAGCTGTGGCGGGCCCTGACCCAGCCGCACCTGATGGAGGAATGGCTGATGAAGAACGACTTCAAGCCGCAGGTCGGCCACCACTTCAGCCTGCGCGGCGAGTGGGGCGGCGTGCTGGACTGCCAGGTGCTGAGCCTGGAGCCGCCCAGGAGCCTGTCCTACAGCTGGAACTTCAAGCACGAGGATCCGGCCTTCGACCTGACCAGCGTCGTGACCTTCACCCTGACCCCGACCCCGACCGGCACGCACCTGCGCATGGAACAGGCCGGCTTCCGTCCCGACCAGAAGCAGGCCTTCGGCGGCGCCCACGCCGGCTGGAAGGGCTTCCTGGACAAGCTGGAAACCCTGCTGGCGAAAGGAGAATAGCAGCCATGAGCAAGACCATGCGCCAGATCCACCGCTGGCTGTCGATCGCCTTCACCGCCAGCGTGCTGGGCTATATCGCGGTGATGACCCAGGGCCAGCCGCCCTACTGGGTCGGGCTGTTCGCCCTGATCCCGCTGATCCTGCTGCTGGTCACCGGGCTCTATCTGTTCGCCCTGCCCTATGTGCGGCGGCTCCGGAACTCACGCGCCGAGACCGTGGTTTCTTGAGTCTCCCCAAGGAGCGCACCCGGCCCGGTCGCCTGTCGTGAGGCGGCCTGGCCGTGCCGGCCGCCTGGTTGGGGGACCAGCGGCCGGACGCGCTTCATTCGTCGTCCGGGGCCTCCAGGTCGGCGGCGTCGAAGTCGTAGTCCAGGAGATCGCCCGGCGCGCAGCCCAGGGCCGCGCACAGGCGGGCCAGGGTGCGAAAGCGGATGCCCTTGACCTTGCCCGAGCGGAACAGCGACAGCTGGGTCTCGCTGAGGCCCACCTGCTGGGCCAGGTCGCGGGCCTTCAGGCCCTTGGCGACGATCAGGGCGTCCAGGGTGACGCGAACGGGCATCAGATCATCTCGTCGAGTTCGGCCTGCGCCGCCAGGGCCTGGTCCATCACGCGGCCCAGCAGGAACAGCGCGCCGCCGATCATCCCCAGCGTCATGCCGGCCACGTCGAACTGCACATAGCCGACCGTTTTCCCGCCGGCCAGCCGCGTCAGGCCGGCGATCACGAAGACGCTCAGCACGCCGCCCGTCCCCAGCGACAGCCCGACCCGGCGCAAGACCGAGGGCAGCGCCGCCTGGATCAGCCGCCCCCTGCCGATCTCGCCCAGCGCAACGCCGATCGACCAGACCCCATACAGGTAGCAGAGCGCCGGCAGGCTCGTGATGACGACCCGCAGCTTGTAGCCGGGCGGCAGCACCAGCGGCGCGATCGCGAAGATCGCCCCCACGCTGACGACCATGAACACCGCGACCCAGCGGAACTGGTCGCACATGGCGCGGAATGTCTTGGTGTCCTTCGCGCCCACGGGCCGCCTCCGATTCTGCTTCGTCTTTAATCTTGACTTAAAGTCACAGACTTTACATTTATGTCTGACTTAAATTTTTCAACCCCAGAGCACGAGCGCCGCGACATGCCCGCCGCTATCGAGACGAGAGCCCTAACCCGGCGCTTCGGCGCCCGCGTGGCGGTCGACGAAGTGTCGATGACCGTGCCCGAGCGGGCCGTGTACGGCTTCCTGGGCCGCAACGGCGCGGGCAAGACCACGACGCTGAAGATGGTGCTGGGCCTGATCCGCCCGACCAGCGGCGCGGTGCGCGTCTGCGGCCTGGACATGGCCCGCGATCGGATCGGCGCGGCCCGCAAGATCGGCGCGCTGCTGGAGGCGCACGGCTTCTACGGCAATCTCTCGGGGGCCGAGAACCTGTCCCTGACCGCGCGCCTGCTGGGCCTGCCGGCGACCGAGGTCGACCGGGTGCTGGAGGTGGTCGAGATGCGCGCCGAGGCCGGCCGCGCAGTTGGCGGCTATTCGCTGGGCATGCGCCAGCGCCTGGGCCTGGCCCGGGCCATGCTGGGCGCGCCGCCGGTGCTGGTGCTGGACGAGCCGACCAATGGCCTGGACCCCGACGGCATCGCCGACATGCGCCAATTCCTGAAGAGCCTGCCCCAGCGCACCGGCGCGACGGTGCTGCTGTCCAGCCACCTGCTGGGCGAGATCGAGCAGATCGCCACCCATGTCGGCGTCGTCAGCGACGGCCGCCTGGTGCTGGAGGGCGAGCTGGCGCGGCTGAAGGCCGGCCTCGCGCCGCAGATCGTGCTGCGCACCGGCGACGATACGAGGGCCGCCCAGCTGCTGGCCGGCCACGACCTGACGCCCGTCGCGACCCAGGCCGGCCTGGCGGTGACCCTGCGGCCCGGCGAGGACGCCGACCAGGCGGCCGCCGCCCTCAACCGCGCCCTGGTCCAGGCCGACCTGGCCGTCTTCGCCATCGGACCGCGCGACCACTCGCTGGAGGACATCTACCGACAGGTCGCGACGGCCCCTCAACGCCACCTGGAGGCCGCCTGATGCTCGCCGTCCTGTCGGTCGAACGGCGCAAGCTGATCCGCTCGCCCGCCGTGCTGCTGGCCCTGGCCGGGCCGTCGCTGGTCGCCCTGCTGACCTTCTTCATGGTGCTGAACGGCCGCCGCGCCACCTCCTGGGACCGTTTGCTGGAGGGCGCCGCCGGCGGCTGGGCCGTCTTCCTGCTGCCGATGAGCGTGACCGCCCTGACCGCCGTCATGGCCCAGATGGAGCACGCCCCACGCGCCTGGGACCATTTGCGATCGCTGCCCCTCCCCCGCTGGCGGCTCTACGCGGCCAAGGCTTTCTGGGTCGTCGTCCTAGTCGTGGCCATGACCGGCCTGAACCTGCTGCTGGCCTGGATCAGCGCCAGCGCGGCCGGCGCGATCCGACCTCAGCGGGCCCCGACCGGGCCCCTGGATCTCGCCAAGGCGCTGCTGCTCAACACCAGGATCGTGGCCGCCGCCATGCTGCTGATCGCCCTCCAGCTGTGGACCGCCCTGCGCTACGCCACGTTCGCGCCGGCCATGGTGCTGGGCATCGGCGGGACCTTCTTCGCGGTCATGGCAACCCGGGCCAAGGCCGGGGTGCTGTTCCCCTGGCTGATGCCCTTCAACACCTTCGCCCCCGAGTCCTGGCGCGTCCAAACCGCCCTGGCCCTGGGCGGCGGCCTGGGCCTCGTAGTGCTGGGCGCCGCCGTGGCCCACCTGGCGCGGCGGGAGGTGGTTTAGGGGCTGCATCCAAACCCCTCTCTCTAAGAGAGAGGGTTTCGAAGAGCGGCCTTTACTTTGTCGAACACCGTACCTGCCCACGCCCCAGGCAAGTAAGTAAACCTTCACTGAAGTGACATGGAACGCGCCTATAGCGCGGACGCGCGGTTATAAGGACCGGTCGAGCGCGGGTGGGAGAATCGCTCTTCGCCCGCTAGGTCCCGGCGCTTCACGAAGACGGCCGTCAACGGCCGCGATGAAAGGTTCTCTCATGCAAACGACTTCCCGCAAGCTGGCCTGCCTGATGGGCGCGGCGGCCGCGGCCCTGGCCTTCGCCGGCGCCGCCCACGCGCAGCAGGCCGACGCGGCCAGCGCCACCGCCCTCGACGAGATCGTCGTCACCGCCGAGCGCCGCTCGGAAAACCTGCAGAAGGTGCCGCTCTCGGTGGCCGCGGTGGCCGGCGACCAGCTGCGCGCCGTCACCGCCGACGGCGGCGACATCCTGGCCCTGTCGGGCAAGGTCCCCAGCTTCTATGCCGAGACCACCACGGGCCGGATCTTCCCGCGCTTCTATATCCGGGGCCTGGGCAATATCGACTTCTACCTGGGCGCCTCGCAGCCGGTGTCGATCATCCAGGACGACGTCGTGCTGGAGCACGTGGTCCTGAAGTCGAACCCGCTGTTCGACATCGGCCAGGTCGAAGTGCTGCGCGGCCCGCAGGGCTCGCTGTTCGGCCGCAACACCACCGCCGGCATCGTCAAGTTCGACACCATCAAGCCGAGCGAGGATTTCAAGGGCCGCTTCTCGGCCTCGTACGGCACGTACGGCACGACCACCTTCGACGGCGGCGTCGGCGGTCCGATCGCCGACGGTCTGATGTTCCGCGCCTCCGTGCTGTACCAGCACCGCGACGACTACGTGGACAACACCTATTCGGGCGCCAGCGCCGACGGCACCATGACGGCCAAGAAGAACGCCCTGGGCGGCTTCACCGAAAAGGACGCCCGCCTGCAGGTCCTGGCCAAGCCGAACGACAAGCTGTCGGTCCTGGTCTCGGCCCACGCGCGCAACTATTCGGGCACCTCGACCCTGTTCCTGCGCCAGGCCCTGACCAAGGGCAGCAACAAGAGCAGCGCCCCGCGTGACCAGGTCGCCCTAGACGAGGCCAACTACAACCCGCAGGCCTACGACACCCAAGGCGTCTCGGCCCATGTCGACTACGACTTCGGCCCGGTCACCTTCACCTCGATCAGCGCCTACGAACATACCTCGGGCTACAGCCGGGGCGACACCGACGGCGGCGCGGCGGCCAACTTCCCGGTCAATGGCGTTCCGAACGGCTTCGGCCAGTCGATGGGCCAGGTCCGCGACCTGGACCAGCTGACCCAGGAACTGCGCCTGGCCAGCAACGGCGACGGCAAGCTGAAGTGGCAGGTCGGGGGCCTCTATTTCGACTCGCGCGACACCACCGACTTCTATCAGCGCGGCTATTTCCTGCTGCCGACCTCGGCCGGCTACAACCCCAACAACTGGGTGCGGCTGAACAACCTGAACACCTCGTGGGCGGTGTTCGGCCAGGCCAGCTACCAGCTGACCGACAAGCTGACGATCACGGCCGGCCTGCGTGACACCTACGACGCCAAGAAGACCGTCCTGAAGAAGACCTCGAACAACGCCGCCAACGTCTCGACCTATGCCGGCCGTCGCTATGTCCGCCTGGCGGACGAGCAGGTCAGCTGGGACCTGTCGGCCAACTACCAGGTCAATCCGGACGTCAGCGTCTACGCCCGCGCGGCCAAGGGCTTCCGCGGCCCGACCATCCAGGGCCGCTCGGCGGTGTTCAACGCCGACTTCACCACGGCCGACAGCGAGACGATCGTGTCGTACGAAGCCGGCTTCAAGAGCTTCCTGCTCGACAACACCCTGCGCTTCAACGCCTCGGCCTTCACCTATGAGGTCAGCGACATCCAGCTGAACGGCAACGACAGCAACGGCAACGGCGTGCTGTTCAACGCCGACAAGGCCAAGGCCTATGGCGTGGAAGCCGACCTGGAATGGCGTCCGGTCCGCAACCTGCTGCTGACGGCCGGCGCCAGCTATCTGCACAGCGAGATCAAGGACAAGCGCGTCTACGCTCAGGTCTGCGCCCTGAACGGCGTGGTGGTCTGCACGGTCGAAAACCCGACGATCAAGGTGGGGGCCAACACCTTCGCCCAGATCGACGGCCAGCCGCTGCCGAACGCCCCGAAGTACAACCTGAACTTCACGGCCCGCTACGATATCCCGGTCGGCGAGGCCGGTCGCTTCTTCGCGGCCACCGACTGGAACGTCCAGGGCTACACCAACTTCGTGCTCTACAAGACCCGCGAGTTCTACTCGAAAGGCTCGTTCGAGGGCGGCCTGAAGCTGGGCTACGAGAACCTCGACAAGGGCTACGAGGTGGCGGTGTTCGGTCGCAACATCACCAACGAGAAGAACCTCAAGGGCGTGATCGAGAACTACATGGCCGCCGTCTACAACGAGCCCCGCATCGTCGGCGTCTCGCTGAGCGCCAAGCTGAAATAACCAACTTCCCCGACCGGCGGCCTCGCGCCGCCGGGCTCACCTTGCCTGGCCCCGGAGTGAACGCTCCGGGGCTTTTCTTTGGACCAAAGCACAGCTTTACATTGCACGCATTTATCACACAATTACCTCGACCTGCATGAGGCGTCGAGCGATGCGCAATCCAACCTTCCGCGTGGCGATCATGGCGGCGCTGTCCGGCCTCCCCGGTTTCGCCAAAGCGGCGCCCGCGCCGGGGCCGATGGTCTCCTGGGGCAAGGCCGGCGTCTCGTTCGAGACCTATCGGCAGGACGCCATCGCCTGCGGCAAGCAAGGCGCGACGACGCCGATGACCGGACGCGGTGAGTTCGGCGCGGTCATGCTGGGGCTGAACCGTCAGGAGATGGACATCGACATCGACCGATCCCTGCCGTTCTCGGTCACGCAGGAGGATCCCACCGCGAAGCTGGCGCGCGACTTCTCGCTGAACGGCGCCAAGAGCCGGCCCGAGCCAAGGGTGAAGGCCCTGCAGGGCTTTCTGGAAACGGCCGTGCGCGACTGCCTCACGGACAAAGGCTATGCCCGGTTCACCCTCACTCCGGACCAGGCGGCGGCGCTGGCCCGGCACAAGAAGGGCGCGGAGGGCCGCTTCCGATACCTGCACGCCCTGGCCAGCAGCGAGACGGTCCTGAGCCAGCAGCGCTATGACCAGGGCCCATAAAGAAAGGGCCGGCTCCTTTCGGAACCGGCCCTCCCGAGAACCCGAAGGTCTTCGGTCTTAGTACTCGAAGCGCACGCCCACCTTGAACGTACGGCCGACCAGGCCGGCGTAGTGGTAGGTGGTCAGGAAGTTCGGAGCCGAGGCGTAAGCGCCCGGCGCGACGGGGGCCTTCTTGTCGAAGACGTTGCCGACGTTAGCGTACAGTTGCACGCCTTCCTTCACCTCGGCCGTACCGTTCAGGTCGACGTTGATGAACTTCTTGATCGAGCAGAACTTGTTGGCGACCGTCGGGTTGCCAGCGCCGCCGTACGGGTTGCCGCCCGGGCACTGGTCGCTGCCGTTGGTGTCCGGAGCCACCGACTTGATCTTGCCGACATAGTAGGCCGTGGCCGACAGGGTGTAGCGGTCACCGAACGAGACGGTGTTCTGCCAGTTGCCCTTCCAGTCCGGCGTACCGTTGCCCGACGACAGGTCGTACGGGCCCAGGGTGCCGGCGTACTTCTGCACTTCGGTGCCCGTGTGCAGGTCGTACTTCAGGACGTGGGTGACTTCCACGCGGCTGGTCCACTTGATGTCGTCCGTGACCGGCACCTTGGCGGTGGCCGAGAAATCGACGCCCGAGGTCAGCGAGTAGTTCGCGTTGACGTACGGGACGTTGATGATCAGGACGCGCGGTTGAGCCGAGGCGAACAGCGGGTCCGGAGCGTCGACGACGTTACAGGAGTAGCCGGCGCCGACGGCGGCGACCGCGGCGCAGCCGGCGGTCTGGTTGCCGGCGGCGTAGTAGGCGGCCACGGCCTTCGAGATGTCGGGGCCCGAGGTGATCAGGTCCGACTTCTTGACGTTGTAGTAGTCGACGGTGAACGACAGCCAGCGGGTCGGCTCGTAGATCGTGCCGAGCGTGAAGCTGCGCGAGGTTTCCGGCTTCAGGTTCGGGTTGCCGGCGACGCCGCGGCCGAGGCTGTAGGCCTGGGCGTACGGGTTGGTGTTGCCGCCGCTGGTCAGACCGCCGTGGGCGAGCTGGAAGCTGGCCGGCGGGGTCGTGGTCACGAAGCCGGCATACTGCGAGCGCGGGCCCGATTCAGCGAAGGTCGGCGCGCGGAAGCCCTTGGAGTAGGTGCCGCGGAAGGCCAGTTGCTTGATCGGGGTGAACTTCGCGCCGAACTTCGGCGAGAAGTGGCTGAAGCCTTCCGAGTAGTCGTCGTAACGGCCCGACACGTTCACTTCGAGGGTGTCGAGGACCGGCGCGGCGATTTCGAAGAAGCCGGCCTTCACGGTGTGCTTGCCGAACGCCGAGGCGGTCGACAGGGTCCAGGTGTCCAGACGGGCGTTCTGGTTGTTGTTTTCCAGGACTTCCTTACGGATCTGGGCGCCCAGGGCCAGCATCATGTCGCCGCCCGGCAGGGTCCACAGCTTGTGGGTGATCGAGCCGTCCAGCGACATCATCGACGAGTGCGACGGCGTCACGAGGTCGGGCGACACGAACTGGCGGGTGGCCTCGGTGTTCTTCGACGGATCGACGAAGTTGTAGGCGCCGGTGTTGATGGCCTTCAGGGTGTTGGCGATGTTCAGATAGCCGTACTGGGTCAGCTTCAGGTTATCGCGGGCGCCGACGCCCTCGATGCGCCAGTTCCAGTCGTCGCCGAACGAACCGTTGAACCCGAAGGTGCCGCGGATGACTTCGTTCTTGCGGTTGCTGCCCGAGTGGATGTCGCCGAACAGGTAGTAGATGCGCGCGGCGCCGTTCGACGGGTCACCGGCGTAGGCGGCGGCGAACGGGTTGTTCGGGTTCAGCGTGCGGGTCGGATCCGTGGCGCAGTTCACGCCCGAGGCGCAGATGTAAACCGGCAGGACGATGCCCGGGTTCGACGAGGCCAGGGCCGGGGCGCCGCCGAAGGGCTGGGTGGCCCGCAGGGCGCGCGGCGCGCTCAGGATGTCGACTTCCGACATCGAGTAGCTGCCGGTGGCGTAGGCTTCGATGTTCTCGCTCAGACGGGCGCTCAGGCGACCGTTGAAGGCGTAGCGCTTTTGCTTCGGCGCGATCTGGTTGTAGGCGTCGACCAGGTTCCACTTACAGCCGGTGCCTTGGGCGGCGCCCGAGGTCACGGTGTAGGTGCCGTTGGCGCAGTTCAGGTTCAGCGACTGGTAGGCCGAGGTCAGCGGCGCGCCGGCCTTGCCCGCCAGCGGGTTGTTCAGGTCCGACTGGCTGACGCGGGTCACGACGGCGTTCGGCGTGGCGGTGGTCAGGGTGCTGTCGGCGGTGTTGTTATCCAGGCCGCCGATCGAGGTCAGGTCCTGGGTGTTGTACGGGAAGCCGCGGCTGTGGTTCGAGACCCGGCCGTTGGTCTGATATTCGGCGTTCACATAGACGTTCCAGCCGGTCTCGGCGTAGTCGCCGTAGCCCAGGGTGATGTCGGCGCGGCGGTGCTCGGCGTCGCCACGATCGCTTTCGCCGACTTCGGCGCTGCCCTTCACGCCGACGAATTGCTTCTTCAGCTTCAGGTTCACGACGCCGCCGATGGCGTCGGCGCCGTACGACGACGACGCGCCGTCCTTCAGGACTTCAATCCGGTCGATCAGGCTGAACGGGATCGAGTTCAGGTCGACATAGGCGTTGTGGCCGTCGTCGTTGATCGGGAAGTTGGTCGAGCGCAGGCCGTCGACCAGAACCAGGGTCGACGAAACGCCCAGGCCGCGCAGCGAGACGGCCGAGCCGCCGGCGCTGAAGCCGCTCTGGAAGCCGGTGCCGATCGAGCCGGCGCCGTCGGCCGAGATCGAGCGGATGGCGTCCGACGCGGTGGCGATGCCGGCGCGTTGCAGGTTTTCCGACGTCAGCACGGTGACCGGCGACGGGGTTTCGGTGTCCGTACGGCGGAACAGCGAACCGGTGACGACAACTTCCTCAACTTGCGTCTGTTCGGTGTTCGAGGCCGCGGGGGCGGTTTGGGCGACCGCCTGGCCAGCGCCAAGCGCGGCCAGGCCGCAGATCATGGAGGAAGCGAGCAAGCGCTCCCGGATGGTCTTCGTAATCAAGGTAAACTCCCCAGAGTCTCTGCGTGCGCATGTGGGCATGCGCGGTCTGGACTCGCTTGAATCCAGCTGGCCGGGAGCTACGGACCGAAACGATCGTAGGTCAACGAACATTGCGTGGCTGAAACAACGCGCCTCGCTCATGTCTCTTTAAAGTCACATTGATGCAGATGAAGTGACAAAATACTTAGAGGTTGAATACGAAATATAATGAAAGATTAGAGCACTACTTCCAGTTATCCGAACATAGTTTAATGATCTGAAATCTGGAAATTTTAAGCTCAAAGCCATGCGTACAGAAATTACTGTACATATTTGAAATGATTTATGGGGCTTAACAATTCTGCACGACCGCGAAAGCGATGGGATTTTTCTTCCACATTACGGAAATGTAAGGATGAAAGCTGGCGAGTATCGACTCGCGCCCGCAACAGGCGTGCTGCGGCGACCGGTCGCAGCGAAACAGATGCACCATGGCGACGTCATCGCGCGCACGAGAAAAAGGCGTTCTCGCTTTTAGAGGAAGTCGGGTTTGCATTCCGTCGCGCAGGGTCTATATGTGACGGGTAGGTTATGCTCACTTTCAGCATAACCCAGACGCCGGACCGCCCGATCGGGAACGACCGAAGAGGACCCGGCGTTTTTTGAGGCCCTGGAAATGCTCACTTTGAGCATAACGGAGGATCAGATGGCCGACGGGTTTACGGCTCCGCTCGAGTTCACCGCCGAGATCGAGGCGGCGACCAGCGGGATCTGGGACAAGGTCAAGCACCACGTCACCCCGATGGAGTGGCGCGTGCAGGCCCCGCTGATCGCCGAGATCAACCGCCTCAAGCGTGAGAAGAACGCCGCCATCCTGGCCCACAACTACATGACGCCGGACATCTTCCACGGCGTGGGCGACTTCGTCGGCGACAGCCTGGCCCTGGCCAAGGAGGCCGCCAAGAGCGACGCCCAGATCATCGTCCAGGCCGGCGTGCACTTCATGGCCGAGACCAGCAAGGTCCTGAGCCCCCAGAAGAAGATCCTGATCCCCGACCTGAAGGCCGGCTGTAGCCTGGCCTCCTCGATCACGGGCGCCGACGTACGCCTGATCAAGCAGCGCTATCCGGGCGTGCCGGTGGTCACCTACGTCAACACCACGGCCGACGTGAAGGCCGAGACCGACATCTGCTGCACCAGCGCCAACGCGGTGCAGGTAGTGGAGTGGGCGGCCAAGGAATGGGGGACCGACAAGGTCATCCTGATCCCCGACGAGTTCCTGGCCCGCAACGTCGCGCGCCAGACCGACGTCAAGATCATCGCCTGGGCCGGTCACTGCGAGGTGCACAAGCGCTTCACCCTCAGCGACATCGCCGACATGCGCGCGGCCTGGCCGGGCGCGGAAGTGCTGGCCCACCCCGAGTGCCCGGCCGAGATCCTGGAAGCCGCCGACTTCGCCGGCTCCACCGCCGCGATGAACGACTATGTCGCCGCGAAGAAGCCGGCCCAGGTGGTGCTGATCACCGAGTGCTCGATGGCCAGCAACGTCCAGGCCGAGAGCCCCGCGACCCAGTTCATCGGCCCCTGCAACATGTGCCCTCACATGAAGCGGATCACACTCCAGAACATCCACGACGCCCTGGTGCATGAGCAGTACGAGGTCACGGTCGACGCCGACGTCCTCGATCGCGCCCGCCTGGCCGTGCAGCGGATGATCGACCTGCCGCCGCCGGCTTCGCCGGCCCGGTACGACCTGGTGAAGGCGCGGCATCACGTGGATGTCGAGCTGATCTGAGCGCCCTTCCCCCTCGATGGGGGAAGGGTTGGGGATGGGGGTGACGCGGCCGATCCGCTGCAAACCATCCTTTGTCTTTCTCGGATGGCTGAACCGCCGCGTTCACCCCATCCCCGGCCCTTCCCCATCAAGGGGAAGGGAGTGGAGCGTGAGATGACCCAGTATCGCGTGAACTTCGACGGCCCCGTCATCCTCGGCGCCGGTCTCGCCGGCCTCACCGCCGCCCTCGCCGCGCACAAGGCCCTGGTGCTGTCTCCGACGCCGCTGGCGACCGGCTGCTCCAGCGCCTGGGCGCAAGGCGGGATGGCGGCGGCCCTGGCGGGCGACGACACGCCCGCGCTGCACGCCGCCGACACCATCGCCGCCGGCGCCGGTCTCTGCGATCCCAAGGCCGTGGCCCTGCTGACCGAGGAAGGCCCGCAGGCCGTCCGCGACCTGGCCGCCCTGGGCGCGCCGTTCGATCGCAAGCCGCCCCTCGACGGAAAGAATGGCGGTGATTTCGTGCTCAGCCTCGAGGCCGCCCACGCCAAGGCCCGGGTCGCCCGGGTCGGCGGCGACGGGGCCGGCGCGGCGATCATGGCGGCTGTCATCGCCAGCGTCCGCGCGACTCCGACCATCGAGATCCGCGAGAACGCCCGCGCCCGTCGACTCCTTCAGGGCAAGACCGGCCGCGTCGTCGGCGTCCTGGCCGAGATCGACGGGGCACTGGTCGAGATCCTTGGCCGCAGCGTGATCCTGGCCACCGGCGGCGTCGGCGGGCTCTATGCCGTGACCACCACGCCCGCCCAGGTGCGCGGCGAGGGCCTGGGCCTGGCCGCCCTAGCCGGCGCGACGATCGCCGATCCGGAGTTCGTGCAGTTCCACCCCACGGCCATCGACATCGGCCGCGATCCCGCGCCGCTGGCCACCGAGGCCCTGCGCGGCGAGGGCTCCATTCTCCGGAATACGCCCCTAAGCAAAGACGAGGTCGGCAAGGCCTTCATGGCCGACTACCACCCGGCCAAGGAGCTGGCCCCGCGCGACGTGGTGGCCCGCGCCATCCATGCCGAGCGCGCGGCCGGCCGAGGCGCCTTCCTGGACGCCACGGAAGCGGTCGGCGACCACTTCCCGCACGAGTTCCCGGCCGTGTTCGAGGCCTGCCGGAGCGCCGGCATCGATCCGCGCCGCGAAATGATCCCGGTCGTCCCGGCCGTGCACTATCACATGGGCGGCGTGGCCACGGACCTGGACGGCCGCGCCAGCCTGCCGGGCCTCTACGCCGCCGGCGAGTGCGCCTCGACGGGCGTGCAGGGCGCCAACCGCCTGGCCTCCAACAGCCTGCTGGAAGCGGCCGTGTTCGGGGCCCGCGCCGGGCGCGCGGCGGCCGCGGAGGGTCAGGCCGGAGGAGAGCCCGTCAGCCTGGAGCCCTTCCCCGACCTGCCGGACGCCGCCTTGCAGGGGCTGCGCCGAGCCATGAGCCGCGACGCCGGCGTGATCCGCGACGCGGCGGGCCTGACCCGCCTGCTGGAGCAGATCGACGCCCTGACGCCCGCCTACGGCCCCTGCCCGCCCCTGGTCGCCGCACGGCTGATCGTCGAGGCGGCCCTGGCCCGCCACGAAAGCCGGGGCGGCCACTTCCGCACCGACTTCCCGGCGACGGCCGAGCCGGTCCGGACCTTCGTGACGCTGGCCGCGGCCGGGGCGCTGCGCCGCCAGGCGGCCTGAGGGATCAGGCGGCTTGAAGACGGCGAGCGCGCTTCAGCCAGGCGGCCAGCTTCAGGGTCACGGCCGCGGCGATCAGCGCCAGGGCCGGGATCGCCAGCATCGGCTTGGTCATCAGCCGGCCGACATAGCTGTTGGTGAAGACCAGCAGGATGCCGATCCCGCCGACCGTATGCAGCAGCCTCCAGCGCGCCGCGCCCAGGACCTTGACCGAGGCGTCGTTGGACGTCGCCGCCATGGCCGCGATCAGGACGTAGACGAAGCCGCCGCCATAGACGCTGACGGGATTGAGCTTGTGGGCGAACACGAAGCCGAGGACCAGGATGAAGCCCAGGTGCACGCCATGCGCCGCCGCGAACGACAGGCCGACCGCCCGACGCCGCCGCAGCAGCGCCGTGCGCCAGCCGCCGGGGAACAGCGCCGCCAGGGCCGAGGCGCTCCAGGCCAGCAGGAAGATCGGGAACGACAGCCGCGCCGTCAGCCGCGTGGCCATCAGCGCGCCCTCGTGCGTCCAGCCGCCGCCGGTTGCGAAACCCAGAACGCCGACCGCCGTAGCCGCCAGCGCCGCGCCCAGGACGATCGTTGGGGTCGAAAGCTTCATCGCACCGCCTCCCCGCTTCAAAGTGTTTTTGGCGCACGTTATCGCGCTTGTCATACTAACAGTATGATCGCCATACCATGAGTATGACGTCAAGTCCGCCTGCCCTGACCAACCGCCCCATTACCAATCGGGAAAGACTGGTCGCCGAGGCGCGTCGCCTGTTCGCCGAGAAGGGATTCGAAGGCGTGTCGGTCGACGACATCGCCGCGGCCGCCGGCCTGACCAAGGGCGCGGTCTACTACCAGTTCAAGGACAAGACCGACCTGTTCCGCGCCACCTGCGAGGCGGTGCTGGCCGATGTCCGCGACCGGGTCGAGACCGCCAGCATGGGCCAGACCAGCCATCACCTGGACGAGATCGTCATCGGCGCCGACCGGCTCTACGACGCCTATGACGCGCCGGATGCGCGACGCTTGCTGCTGGTCGACGGCCTGACCGTGCTGGGCGTCGACGGCTGGACGGCCATGCAGGAGCCGGTCGGGGTCGGGCTGATCGCCCACGCCCTGTCGCACCTGGCCGACGAGAAGCTGGTCGAGCCCGACGTCGTCCCGGCCCTGGCCCACCTGCTGTTCGGGGCCTTCGTCCAGGGCGTGCTGCGCATCGCCGCCTCGGCCGATCCGCAGGCCGCCGGCGTAGAAGTCCGCCGCGCCACCCGCACCCTCACCCAAGCTCTGTTATCGGGCGCCGGCGCGCCCGTGAAGGATCCCCAATGGCTGCCGCTCTCCTAAGTGTTCTTGGCGTGACTCCCCTCGACGACCTGCTGGTGCGTCCGATCGTCGATCTGGCCCTGACCGAGGACCTCGGCCGGGCCGGCGACATCACCGGCCAGGCCTGCATCGATCCGGACGCGCGGCTGTCGGTGGTCTGGGCCAGCCGCCAGGACGGCCGGGTCTCGGGCCTGGCCTGCGCGCGCCTGTCGCTGGCGGCCCTGGATCCGACGGCCAGCTTCGAGATCGTCACCCCCGACGGCGCCGACGCCGCGCCGGGCGCGATCCTCGCGAGGGCCGAAGGCAACGCCCGCGCCGTGCTGGCCGCCGAGCGCACGGGCCTGAACCTGCTGGGCCGCCTGTCGGGCATCGCCACCCTCACCCGGACCTTCGTCCGCCTGGTCGAGGGCACGGACGCGACCATCGTCGACACCCGCAAGACCACCCCGGGCCTGCGGGCGTTGGAAAAGTACGCCGTCCGCTGCGGCGGCGGGGTCAATCACCGCTTCGGCCTGGATGACGCCATCCTGATCAAGGACAACCACGTCGCGGCCTGCGGCGGGGTCGGCGAGGCCGTCCGCCGCGCCCGCGCCCATGCCGGTCACCTGGTGAAGGTCGAGGTCGAGGTCGACGGCCTCTTCCAGCTGGAAGAGGCCCTCAAGCACGGCCCCGACGTCGTCATGCTGGACAATTTCAGCCTCGACGACCTGAAGACCGCCGTGTCGCTGGCCAAGGGCCGGGCCGTGCTCGAGGCCTCGGGCGGCGTCAACCTGACCACCGTCCGGGCCATCGCCGAGACCGGCGTCGACGTGATCAGCGTCGGCGCGCTGACCCACTCGGCGCCGGTGCTGGATATCGGGCTCGACGCGGCCTAGCTCACGCCAGCCGCATCAACTCGCGCACCACCATCGCGGCCAGCACGCCGGTCGAGACGGCGAACAGCAGGAAGCGCACGGCCACCAGGTTCACACTGACCTGCAGCAGGCTGTGCAGCATGCGTACGATCACATAGGCCCAGGCCAGCTTGACGCCGATGTCGTCGGCATGGCCCGCGACCTGGATGGCCAGGGCCGCCGCGTAGAAAATCGTCGGCTGCTCCATCAGGTGATTGTAGTTGTCGGCCGCCTGGCGGGCCGTGTCGGGCAGCCTGTCCAGCGAGCCGGGGAACCGCGCGTCCTGCGGCTTGATCCCCGCCTTCTGCATCGCCGGGATCCGCTGAACGTACATCCAGACCCAGATCACCAGCGACCACCCCACCAGCGCCATCACCGGCGCGACCATCGCGTTCTGCATCTCGGTTCCCTCCCCAGGGGTTTCTCATTTTGCCCGGGGAGAAGATCAGAGAACGACGATATCGCAAATGGTGACGTTCGGGGAAGCGAGCCCGACTATCCCCGATCTCGGAACGGATCGGCCGGATAGACCCCCAGGATCTCGAACTTCTCGGAGAAGAACTTCAGCTCGTCGAACGCCAGGGCCAGGCTTCTGTCCTCGGGACGGCCGTCGACCTCGGCGTAGAAGAAGGTGGCCGTGAAGGCGCCGTCCTCCATGTAGCTTTCCAGCTTGGTCATGTTGACGCCGTTGGTCGCGAAGCCGCCCATGGCCTTGTAGAGGGCCGCCGGCAGGTTGCGGACCTTGAACACGAAGCTGGTGACACAGCGATGGGTGAACGGGGGCGGGGCCGGGGTCTTGTCGGCCGTCATCACCAGGAAGCGCGTCGTGTTGTGGCGCTCGTCCTCGATGTCGCTGGCCAGGATGTCCAAGCCGTAGATCTCGGCGGCCAGGGCCGGCGCCACCGCGCCGCGGGTCGGGTCGGGCTTGAGGGCCAGGGCCTTGGCCGCGCCGGCGGTGTCGCCGGCGCCCTCGGTCGCCACGCCCAGCTTGCGCAGGCTGTTGCGGCACTGGGCCAGGGCGATCGGCATCGAGGCCACGACCTTGATGTCGGAGAGCTTGACGCCCTTGTTGGCCATCAGCTGGAAGCGGATCGGCTTGAAGCGCTCGCCGATGATCTTCAGGCCCGAGGCCGGCAGCAGATGGTGCACGTCGGCGACCCGGCCGGCGATCGAGTTCTCGATCGGGATCATGCCCAGCTGGCACACGCCCGACGAGATGGCCTCGAAGGCCTCCTGGAACGTGGCGCAGGGATAGGCCTCGTAGTCCGGGAAATAGGTGCGGCAGGCCTCGTGGCTGTTGGCGCCGGGCTCGCCCTGGAAGGCGATCTTCTTGAGGATGCTCATGCTTGTTTCCCAGCCTGCTGACGGGCGGCTTCGAGATCTGAGGGATTGTCCACGGAGATCGGCGCCTGCGCCGCCACCGCCGCGCGGATGGTCATGCCCAGCTCCATGGCGCGCAGCTGTTCCAGCTTCTCGCGCGTCTCCAGGGGCGAGGGCGAGGCGGCGTTGAACGCCTCCAGCGCCTCGCGGCGATAGCCGTAGATGCCGATGTGGCGCCACACCGGCGCGTCGCCATAGAGGGTCGAGCGGGTGAAATAGAGGGCGCGGCCGCTTTGGCCGTCGTCCTCCATGGCCAGCACGGCCTTCACGACGTCGGGATTCGCGCGGTCGGCGGGCGAGGCTTCCGGCGCGACGACGGTCGCGATATCGGCGTCGCCAAACTCCTTAAGGACTCGCGCGCAGTCGCTCAGCACGGCCGGATCCACGAACGGCATGTCGCCCTGCAGATTGATGACCACGTCGTGCTCGAACCCCGGATCGAGTTGCGCCAGCGCGGCCAGGATCCTGTCCGAGCCGGACGGCAGTTCGGGGTCGGTCAGCACCGCCACGCCGCCAACGGCCTGAACGGCCTGGACGATTTCGGGGTCGCCGGCCGCCACGGCCACGGGGCCGATGTTCGCCGCCAGGGCCTGGTTCAGAACCCGGACGATCATCGGGACCCCGCCGATATCGGCCAGCGGCTTGTTCGGCAGGCGGGTCGCCGCCATCCGCGCGGGGATCAGGACGATAGGGTTCATGAGCGGTTCGGGGCCTCAAATCTTTGCGGACCGGTTGCGCGAGGGGCGGTAGCGTGTAAGAGACGCGAGCGCAACATGACGCGTGCTGGGGACTCATGAGGGGGATTCTGGCGCGCGGGTTTCAAGCCCGCCCCTGGGGTGGGCCGACAAGAGGCTGACAAGGCTGAAATGAGCGACCTGACGTTCAACAAGATCGCTGGCGGCGTGCTGCTGACCGGCCTCGTTATTTTCGGTCTGCGGGAAGCGTCGGACATCGTCTTCAAGAAGCATGAAGTCGAGAAGGCCGGCTACGAGATCGCGGTCCAGGAAGAAGGCCCCGGCGGCGCCGCCGCGGCGGCTGACACCCCGCCGGACTGGAATGCCGTGCTGACCCCGGCCAACGTCGCCGCCGGCGCCGCCGTCTCGGCCAAGTGCGCCGCCTGCCACAAGCTGGACGCCTCGAACGCCAACGCCACGGGCCCGGGCCTGTGGGACGTCGTCGGCCGCAAGCCGGCCGCGCACCCGGGCTTCAACTATTCGGGCGCGATGAAGGACTTCTCGGGCAAGCAAGGCGTGTGGGACTACGACGCCCTGTACACCTTCCTGAAGGCCCCGGGTAAGGACGTCCCCGGCACCAATATGACCTTCGTGGGTCTGAAGAAGCCGGAAGACCGCATCGCGGTCATCGCCTATCTGCACAGCCTGGGCAGCAAGCTGCCGGTGCCGCCGCCGCGTCCGGCCGCCGCCGCTCCGGCCGCCGAAGGCGCTCCGGCTGCCGACGCCGCGGCGCCTGGCGCTGCGGGCGGCACGACGGCTCCGGCCGCTGGCGCCGCCGCCGCTCCGGCCGCTCCCGCGGCTGGCGGCAATACGGCGCCGCCGAAGGCCTAAGCCTCCAGGGGCCTGATCGCTTCTTAGGCTGATCACCGAATCTGAAAGGGCCGCGAAGTTTTCTTCGCGGCCCTTTTCCTATGCGAGAGCTAGGCTTTGCGACCTCAAGGTTCGCTCGAAAGTCTCGTCGATGAAGCTCCGCGTCCTGGCCGTCGCCGGCCTCCTGGCTCTCTCCGCTCCGGCCGCGGCCTTCGCCGCCAAGGCGCCCACGGTCGCCTTGAAGTCGATCGACGGCCTGCCGACGCCCCTGCCCTTCCCCTATGACGAAAAGGCTGACGCCGAGGCCGACCTCGCCGCCGCGATCAAGAAGGCCAAGGCCCACAGGAAGCTGGTCCTGATCGATCTGGGCGGCAACTGGTGCAGCGACTGCCGCGTCTTCGCCGGCGTCATCGAGCAGCCCGACGTCAAGGCCTGGGTCGACAAGCGCTTCGAGGTCGTGACGATCAATGTCGGCCGCTACGACAAGAACATGCAGATCCCGGCCCGCTACGGCGTCGACAAGCTGAAGGGCGTGCCGTCCTTCCTGGTCGTCGACACCAAGGGCAAGCTGGTCAACGACGGCGCCTTCTTCGCCCTGACCGACGCCCGCCACATGACGCCGCAATCGATCGTCGACTGGCTGGCCCAATGGCCGAAGTAAGGGCTTTTCGGCGAATTCACGCCCTCCCGCACGACGGCCGATGATAAGCCGGAGCCGACTCGCGCGAAGGATCGGCGAGGTCGGATTCATGGGGGCATGATGAAGCGTTTGTGGGTGATGGCGGCGGCACTGGCCGCGCTGGCTTCGGGGATGGGCGCGGCGCGGGCGGCGGAGCTCAATCCCGCCTGCCGCACGCCGGGCCAGCCCGTCAGCGAGCAGGGCTTCGTCCAGATCGGCGGCATCCGCCAGTGGGTGACGGTCGACGGCCAGGACTGCGCCAATCCGGTGGTGCTGATCGTCCATGGCGGCCCGGGCAATCCCAACACCCCCTTCGCCCGCAACCTGTTCGGAGCCTGGGCCAGGGACTTCACCGTCGTCCAGTGGGACCAGCGCGGCTCCGGCAAGACCTATGGCGAGAACAGGCCGGCCGAGGACGAGCCCCTGACCATGGCGCGCCTGACGCAGGACGGCGTCGAGACGGCCCGCTACGCCCTGCAGCGCCTGGGCAAGCGCCAGGTGATCCTCATGGGCGGTTCGTGGGGCTCGGCCCTGGCGGTCAACATCGCCATGGCCCAGCCGGATCTCTTCAGCGCCTATGTCGGCACGGCCCAGCTGGCGAACTATCAGGCCGACATGGCGACCAGCTACGCCAAGACCCTCACCCTGGCCAAGGCCGCCGGCGACGCCGACGCGACCGGCAAGCTGGAGGCCCTGGGGCCGCCGCCCTGGACCAATCCCCGCGCCTTCGGGATCCTGCGCCGCATCACCCGCAAGTACGAGGCGCAGGCCGCCGAGGCCCCGCCCAAGGACTGGTTCGCCTTCGGTCCCGGCTACGACACCCCCGCCTACGAGGCCGACTACACGGCCGGCGAGGACTATTCGTTCCTGAACTTCGTGGGCCTGCACGGCGACGGCATGGGCCCGAAGATCGACCTGCGCCAGCTGGGGACCCGGTTCGCCATGCCGGTCTGGATGCTGCAGGGTGAGGCCGACCTGGTGACGCCGCCCGAGGTCTCCAAGCCCTATTTCGACGCCATCGTCGCGCCGAGCAAGACCTTCGTGGTCCTGCCGCGCACAGGCCATGACCCCAACCAGATCATGATCGACGCGCAGCTGGCGGCGCTGAAGCAGGCGGCGGCGGGACGGTAGGAGGGCCCGCCCTCTCCCTTCGACAAGCTCAGGGTGAGGACTACCTTTCGCGGCGTATCACCAGAAACCTCATCCTGAGCCTGTCGAAGGACGAGGTTTCGGCTCCGCTAAACCCGCCGATACCCCAGCGGCGCGCCCGTCGGCGTGCCCTCGATCCGCGCGATCGCCTCGGCCAGGGGCTCCACAGCCGTCGCCATGTGGTGCGCATTCGCGTGGAGGATGGTGTCGCGGTCCAGCAGGATGGCGACGTGGCCCTTCCAGAAGATCAGGTCGCCGCGCCGGCGGTCGGCCTCGGCCACCTCGGGGAAGAAGCCCCGCTGCATGTCGGTGTCGCGCGGACAGGCGCGGGCGCAGGCGTAGAGGGCTTGCTGCACCAGGCCCGAGCAGTCCAGGCCCAGGCTCTCGCGGCCGCCCCACTGGTAGGGCGCGCCCAGGAAGCGTTCGGCGACGGCGGCGTAGTCCTTCTCGCCCCGGCCGATGGGGGTCAGGTGCGCCTCGACGAACCAGCCCGTGCCGGCGCCCTTGGCGAAGCGGCCGTCACGGTCCTCGATCGTTACCAGGCTGTTGAGGCTGTAGAGTCCCTCCGGCCGCGACTTGATGTCGGGCTTGCTGAAGGCGTAGGTGCGGAGGGCGCTGACCGCGTGGGTCGGCGGATGCCCATGGGGCGCCAGGGCCGAGAGGGCGACATAGCCGACATAGCCGTCGCGCGGGGCCTGGCCCCAGGCGAAGCCATCCTTGTCCTCCAGCACCCGGAAGACCTCGCCGAACAGCAGCTGGTCCCACTGCTCGGCGTCGGCCGAGGCGCTGGCGCGGATGGCGGTGGCGGGCACGGCGCAGACCATCACCCGGCTTTCGGCATAGCGCTCGGCCGGGGCCAGGCCTTCCAGGCGCTGATCGGCCAGGTCGGGCCGGGCCAGGGTGATGCGGGTGTCAAAAGTCATGCGAAGCGGCTCTTGATCATGGCGAACGCGGCGCGGATGGCCTGGACCTCCGCCCCTACCGGGAATCCGGGGCGTCCCTTGGGGTTCCAGGCGAAGACGTCGAAGTGGGCCCAGGGTCCCACATCTTCACCAGATGGCGCGAAACGTTGCAGGAACAAGGCCGCCGTGGTGGCGCCGGCCTGGGCCCAGCCGTCGGGGTCGTTCTTCAGGTCGGCGATGTCGCTGTCGAGAGCCTCGCGATAGGCCTCGGTCAAAGGCATTCTCCAGAGCGCGTCGGACACCGTCCTGGAAGCCGTCTCGATCTGGGCCGCCAGCTTGTCGTCCGGCGTCCAGAACGGGATCACGAACGGGCCCATGGCCATGCGCGCCGCGCCGGTGAGGGTGGCGAAGTCCAGGGTCAGGGCGGGCTTCAGCTCGCCCGCGCGGGTCAGGGCGTCGGCCAGGATCAGGCGGCCCTCGGCGTCGGTGTTGCCCACCTCCACGGTCAGGCCGGCGCGGGTCTGGAGGACGTCGCCCGGGCGCATGGCGTCGCCGGCGATGGCGTTCTCGACCACCGGGGTCAGGATCACCAGCCGCACCGGCAGCCTGGCCTCCATGACCATGCGGCCCAGGGCCAGGGCGTGGGCGGCGCCGCCCATGTCCTTCTTCATCAGCCGCATGCCGGCCGAGGGCTTGATGTCGAGGCCGCCGGTGTCGAACACCACGCCCTTGCCCACCAGCGCCAGCACGGGATGGCCGGGATCGCCCCAGGTCACCTCGATCATCCGCGGCGCGCGCGCGTCGACGGCGGCGCGGCCCACGGCGTGGACGGCGGGGTAGTTCTCCTTCAGCAGGTCGTCGCCGCGCACCACCGACAGGGTCGCGCCGTACTTCTGGGCGATCTCGCCGGCGATGGTCTCGATCTGCAGCGGCCCCATGTCGTTGGCCGGGGTGTTGACCATGTCGCGGCACAGGGCGCAGGCGTGGGCGAAGGCGGTGACCATGGCCGCGTCGACGCCCTTGGGCGCGACCAGGCGGGCGATCGGCTCGCCGCGCTTCTTGTAGCGGTCGAAGCGGTAGGTCCCGAGCGCGAAGGCCAGGGCCGCCTGCTCCGGATCGATCCCCTTGGGCAGCTTGGCCAGGGCGTAGTCGCCAGCGGGGAGCTTGCCGGCCAGGGTCCGGAACAGCGACAGATCAGCGCGGCCGGATCCTGTCCCCAGCAGCACCCGCTCGACCGCGCCGCTCGCGCCCGGGACGGCCAGCACCTGGCCCGCCTTGCCCGCGAACTTGTTGGCGGCGGCGTAAGTCCTTACCGGCGCACGCTTTTGCGCCAGGAAGGCCTCGACCTCGCCCTCGGCCAGCGGATGGACCGGGATCGCCTGCCCCTCGGCCTCGACCAGGATCGGATGGGTCACGTCGGACATCGGCCAGGTCCCTTAAAATTATGCTTAACGTTTCCTTGAGGGCCGCGACCGGATGATGGCGCGACCTTCTGGAGACATGTCTTTCATGTGTCGCAAGCGCGCGCGCGTCGCAACCGTTCTCGTCCCGGCTTTTCTGGCCCTGGCGCCTGCCGCCTTCGCGGCGGACGCGGCCAAGCCCGAGGCTCCGGCCGTCGCCGCCAAGCCGGCCCCGGTCAAGGCCTCGCCGCAGCAGCGCGCCGAGGCCCGCCGCCTGGACCCTCTGGCCCGCGCGGCCTTCTGGGGCGCCGAGTTCGAGAATGATCCGGCCGACGCCGAGGCCGGCGCGGGCCTGGCCCAGGCGCTGCGCGGCCTGGGTCGCAATGACGACGCCGCCGAGACCGCGACCAAGGCCCTGGTGGCCCATCCCGACGACAGCGCGTTGCTGCTGGAACTGGCCCGCGCCCACATCGCGCGCGGCCAGGGCTTCTACGCCATCGATCCGGCCCGCAAGGCCGCCGCCCTCAATCCCAGGGACTGGCGCCCGCTGACCCTGCTGGGCGTGGCCTACGAGCAGGCCGAGCGCGACGACGAGGCCGAGGCGGCCCACCGGCAGGCCCTGGCCCTGGCCCCGACCGAGGCGACGCCGCTAGCCAACTACGCCATGCATCTGGCCGCCAAGGGCGACCTGCCGGGCGCCGAGGCCCAGCTGCGCCGCGCGGCCGCCCTGCCGACGGCCAGCATCCAGGTGCGCCAGAACCTTGCCCTGGTGGTCGGCCTGCAGGGCCGCCTGCCCGAAGCCGAGAAGCTGGCCCGCGCCGACCTGCCCCCTGAGCAGGTCGCCAACAACCTGGCCTATCTCCGCGCCGCCATCGGCCAGGCCGGCGGCAACCGCTCCTGGGACGCCCTGAAGTCCGGCGGCGGGCAGTAGGCGGCGCGCTGAGGCCTATTTCCCACCGCCCCTCCCCATACTCCCGTCATTCCCGCCCGAGGGACATCTGTCACAGCTAACGGCCCGCCGAGAAACCGGCCAACGGTGGTGAACCGTTGGCCTCCCTCGTCCTGCGACCAATGGAGGACGGTCTCGAATTCGCTGCGCAACTCGGCGAAAATCTCGCCACGGTTGGGGCCGGGCGTGAGGATGATCTCTTTGATCAGCGCCCGCAACGCCTGGGCGGCTTCGTTGCGCTCCTCGGGCTGGCTGAGCGCTTCACTCAGCCGCTCGACCTTGCGCCGGTAAAGCTCCGCCATGTTCGGGTGCAGGTCCGGCACGTCGATCGTCGGCTCGGCGAGCTTGGCCTCGAGAGCCTCGACCTCGGCCTCCAGCCCCTTCAACCGCTCCATGAGCGGCCGGGTATAGCCGCCGTCCTCGATGGCGCTGACGATGCCGTCGATGGCCTTGCGGGCCTTCTCCAGCCTCAACACGTCGCCGCCCCGGTTGGCGCGGCGCTGATGGTTCAGCCGGTTTGTCTCCTCGATGTAGGACCGCATCGCCTGGGCGATGGCCTCGCCGGTGACGAGGCTTTCCCTGAGACCCTTGAGCACCCGCTCCTCCAGCCGGTCACGAATGATCGTCCGACCGTTTGAGCAACCATTGCCAAGGGCGTTGTTGGAGCAGCCAAACCGATTGTTCGACCGCTTGGCGACCGAACCACCACAGACCCCGCAAACGATCAGCCCCGATAGGAGCGTCTTCGGCCGGTGCATGGCGGCCAGGGCCTTGCCGCGCTTGGACATGTTCTCCTCGTACACATGGACAAGGCTGGCCTGCTTGGCGCGCGCGGCGGCCCAAAGCTCGTCGCTGACGATCTGGAGATGCGGGGCCTTCACATGGACCCACTCGCTCTCAGGATTGAACCGCAAGGCGATGCGGCCGGTGTCAGGGTTCTTGAGCCGGCGGCGCCGGTTCCAGATCATCTCACCGACATAGAACTCGTTGTTGATGATGCCTGAACCCAAGGCTCGGTTGCCCCGGATCGAGGTGTCGCTCCACCGGCCGCCCCACGGGGAGGCGACGCCCTCCTCATTCAGCTCTATGGCAATACGACGCGGGCTCTTGCCGGCGGCGTAGTCGCGGAAGATGCGCCGGATGACCTCGGCCTCCTCGGCGATGATCTCGCGCTCCCCGGTCGAGACCCGGCCGGCCGCGTCGATCGTCCGAACAACCCGGTAGCCATAGGCGTTGCCGCACCCGACCTTGCCCGATTCCACCCGCCCCCGGATGCCGCGATGGGTCTTGGCCGCGAGATCCTTGAGGAACAGCGCGTTCATCGTGCCCTTGAGGCCGACGTGAAGCTCGGTGATCTCGCCCTCGGATAGGGTGACGATCGGCACGCCCGCGAACCGTAGCCGCTTGAACGCGGCGGCTATGTCCTCCTGATCGCGGCTGAGCCGGTCCAGCGCCTCGGCCAAGACCAGCTCGAACTTGCCGGCCAAGGCATCGCGGATCAGGGCTTGAACGCCCGGGCGGAAGATCACCGTCGATCCGGAGATCGCCGCGTCTGAATAGGTCTCCACGACATTCCAGCCCTGCTTGTCGGCGTGTATCCGGCAAATGCGGAACTGGTCCTCGATCGAGTTGGCCGACTGCTTGTCGTCCGAATACCGGGCATAGAGCGCAACGCGGGTCATGGTCCTAACCTCCAGGCTCTCAGGCTTCATGCTCGCCGCCCTCGGCGTTGGCCGCCTCCAGGCTGGCGAGGAAGTGCTCGCGCGCCATCTGTCGCCCCAAGAGGCTCGCCAGGGTCATGACCACGGCATCGAACTCGGGATGTGGGGAAGGCGCGTCATTGGCGGGTGTGATCGTCCCAACTGCGGGACGCGGGGGCTCGTCCATTCTTGGCTCCTCGGGGGCAGGAGCCAAGAGCGTTCGAGGACTGATGGTCTCGGTCAACGCAGGCGCCAAGAGGCGACCGTGAATGACGGGCGTACTGCGGGAAACGCCGGGAACCTCGCCGACTAAAGGCGGCGCCTTTGGGATAGATTGGAGAAGGCTAAGATTTTTGCTCACCACAGTCCCTAGACGACGGAAACCCGCAGCCAGGGCGCCAACGACACGCAACGATCTGGACCTCCCCTCCCGATTCATTGCGTGAAAACCGGCAACGATTTGGGGGCGTAGGGCTCGCCGCACCCGGGGCAATGCGCCTTGGAGAGGAAAGTCCAGGCCTTCTTCACGAAGGGCCAAGGCTCGTCCTCCTGCAAACGCAGCAGGCGATAGGCGATGGCGAGCATGGCTGTGGCGTCCTGCACCGTGCGCGGCGTCAGCTTGCCCAGCGGCCCCAAGGCCTCTTCACAGACGTCGCCCAGGCGTCGGCACTCGGCGTCCACGGCGTCCATCTCAGGGCCCATTGGCAGGGCGCTGATCTCGGTGTCTGTCAGTTTGAAGTAGTCGAACTGCTTGGCGGCGAGGGTTTCCAACTCGGCCCAGCGGTTACAGAGCCGGCTTATCTCCATATCCACCGCGACCCAGGCGGCGCACTGTGCGGGGATATCGACGGCGCCGGACGCCGGAAGTCCCCGCACAGGCCCCGCGAACGGAACGGCGGTCGCACCGATGACGGCGCGACGTGAGATGGCAGGCAGGCGAGCGCCGTCGCCCGTCTTTCGACGCTGGCCCATAGCGTAGGTCCTGATTCAGTGAGTATCGTAAGACTATCAGTCGAAAGCCTCCATATCAAACAAAAAGTGACATACGGCTCAAATTGTCTCATCAGATGCTGACAGGTGCGCAAATCCGGGCCGGTAGGGCTCTTATTGATTGGACGGGAGCGAAGCTGTCCGAAGCCTCTGGCGTGTCCCTACAGACGATCCGTCGAATGGAGGGGGAAGTCGGAACAGGCCGTAGTTCGCAGGCCAACATCCAAGCGGTGCGCCGTGCGTTGGAGGATGCTGGCGTTGTCTTCCTAGGTGCCGATGAAGCCAATGGCGTCGGCCCCGGCGTTCGCATCAAGCTTTAAGAGGCTGCGGTTAAGCCGCAGGCGCGAAGCGCCTAGCTAGGCTTAAACCGCTTGCCGAGCCCAAGCCGGGCGGTGAGCGGCCGGTCAAGGGGGCGCAAGGCGCACCGCCGTAGGCGGCGGCAGAGCCGCCCTTGAGGGGACGATCACCGACTGGCCCTAAGCGTCGTAACGGAAAATTAGCTCAGCCTTCTCAACTGGAACGAATCGTGTACGCTTGACGCGCGAGATTTCCGGCGATGTGCGGTTCGGGCTCCATGTGAGCGTCGAGGCGGATGGGGTCGGGGACCTTGGGGTTCACCCTGGGGTGCGGGTCGTCGGGCGTGTTGACGGTGTCAGCGTGACCGGCCC